>Ga0302319_10000160_pt1 | contig 138539 bp, 114 predicted proteins | sample Bog_T0_2_FD_203319 | JGI IMG/M metagenome (GOLD analysis project Ga0302319, IMG submission 203319) | Peat permafrost microbial communities from Stordalen Mire near Abisko, Sweden - Bog_T0_2 | ecosystem: Environmental > Terrestrial > Soil > Wetlands > Peat | place: Sweden: Abisko, Stordalen...
ATTGATGCGGCGATTCGATTACGAGGCTAAGGTGAGCGATGCCGGAGGCGGACCCATCCGGCGGCAAGGGCGGCGGCGGCAACCACTTTGAGCCCGTCTCCGGGCAGGAACGGCAGTACGGCGAGCTTCAGCACCGATTGCGCCGAAGCATGAATGAGCACGGCCAGCCATGCTGCACCGCAGAACAGGATGACCAGGCTTCCGGCAGCAGCGCTGAGGGTGCTCGGGACGAATCCGCGGTTTGTACGCCGGACAAGGAACGCGATGAACGCAGCCGCCAGCGGATAGGAGAGCAGATAGCCGCCGGTAAATGCGGTAGGGCCAAAAAGATGAGCCAGTCCTCCAGGGGCAAGCGGGGTGGGCGCAAAGACCGGCAGTCCCAGCGCGCCTTCAACGAGATAGGCGCCCAGGGTAGCTGCCGCTAATCGCGGACGCAGCAGCAGCCCCAGCACCAGCACAGCAAACGGCGCCAGCGATAGCGGCACCGGCGTGAAATAGAGCGGCACGGCAACGCGTGCACAACCCGCAACCAGGGCGCTGCCCGCGAAGACGATACCGACGGTTCGGAGCCCGACGGATAGGGGCCTGGCAGGGACGGCTGCAAGATTGGTCGTCGAGCTCAGCGATGTGGCGAGTTCTTTGCTCACTGGAGTTCCTTCAAGGTTCAATTTCCTGGTCGATATCGTCAACGGGGTCAAAAACCGCGTTTGCGATAGGTTTGCGCACCGGGCCAGCCTCGGGATTGCTGTGCAGCCGTGATTGTTGCATCCAGATGTGGCGCGCCACGCCCGCCGCAGCCAGCAAAAGGCCCGCCACCGAGACGAGAAGAGCGATCACCAACCAGCGCATGGCACCAAGCTAGCCAAGAATACCAGACGAACCGATTGGGTCATTGACGGTTTCAAGGCGGGCCCAGACTACCTTGCAGCCATTCAAGATAGCGGTGGCTCACGGCCTCGACGCCAAGAACCAGGAACTCCGGCGTCTGGTAGCTGTGCAGCTGGTGCAGGCGCGTTTCGAGTGCGGCAAGCTGCTCTGTGCTGGTCTTCAGCAGCAGCAGGGTTTCAGTGGAGAACTCAATCTGGCCCTCCCAATGATAGATGGACTGAACCGCCGGGATGAGCGTGGCGCAGGCAGCCAGATGCTCTTCAACCAAGGTGCGCGCCAGGCGGCTGGCCTCGCCGGGGCTGGCGCAGGTGGTAAGGACGATGCGAACTGGCGGGGCAGAGTCGGTCATGGGCGGGTTCATGAAGGCAATGGTAGCGGGAAATTCATCTTGCCTTTGAATTCCCGGGTGCATATTGTTTTGTATGAGCAATTGGGATGCTGGGAGGGTCCCCTGGATGCCTCTTCGATCCTTCAGCTTCGTGGCGACGACCTTGGTGATCAGCGTCGGCGCCCTCATGGCGGGGTGCGGCGGTGGCAGTGCATCATTCGGAGGGTCGGCCCCGCCAACCGCGCCTGGAACCGCGACAGTGATGGTGACTCCGGCGTCTACTGGCGTGACTATGGCGCAGGCGCTTACGGTGGCGGTGGCGGTGAGCGGGAGCGGAGCGGTGCCTGCGGGTACGGTCGTGGTAAGCAGCGGGGGATACGCATCGTTTCCGGCAACGCTGAGCGGCGGGAGCGCAATGGTTCAAATTCCGGCGGGGGTTCTGGTTACGGGCAGCGATACGCTTACCGGAAGTTTCCAACCGGGGTCAACGAGCGACTACCAGGCCGCGACCGGAACGGCTTCGGTTACGGTGAGCGCCGGGCCGGCCGCGCCAACTGTGACCGCTACCTATGCAATGTATCCTACGGCCGGAGATCCGTTTCAGGCTGCGGTGACAAGCACAGGGACGGTGCTTGTGTCAGTGGAGGGTGCGAACAGCGGGATCGAGGTGTTTACGCCGGGCGGCGGAGGATTGACTTCGAGCTGTGTGAACCCGATTTCATCGACGCTTGTGAGTGAGGGCGCGGCGATTGCGAATCTCAGTTTTTTGCCGAATGGGACTGACGTAGCGGCGGGGATCGGATTGTCGGGGGTCGCCTTTTACAACGTTGCCGCATTGGAAAGCTGCACGGCAACTGCGCTTCTGGTCAGCCAGGGGTCGACCGAAGCGGACGAAGGGACGCAGGAGGTTCAGATCACTCCTGACGGAAAGTATGCGTTCGTGTCGAATGAGTATGGCGTGGTGACGGGCGAGGCCGGCGAGGGAAACATTGGCGTGGTGGCTTTGATTTACGACGCCGCCGGCGACGTTTCAAGCGGGACGCTGCTGGGACAGATTGCGACTGGGGGCGATGCGATTGCGGGGATGACGCTTTCTCCGGACGGGATGCGGCTGTATGTGACGAGCGAGGTAGCGTTGAGTGCCACCGTGGCGGCGGGGAGCTCGAATCCGATCCTTTCGGAGAGCGATTGCGTGCAAGCAGGCAGCCCGCAGTTGAATGGGTGGCTGACGGTGATGAATGTGGCTGCGGCGGAAAGCGCTCCGGGGCCGTCGGCCATTTTGGCTACCGTGGACGCAGGCTGCTCGCCTGTGCGTATGGCGGAAACGGCGGATGGGTCGACGCTGTGGGTGGCGGCGCGCGGAGACAATCGCGTGCTTGCGTTCAGCACGGGATGCTGGAGTTCAATGCTGATAATGCGCTGCTGGCCTATGCGGCAACCGGCGGGACGGCTCCGGTGGGCGTGAAGCTGTTTGACAACGATCAATTGCTGGCGGTGGCGAATTCCAACCGATTCGGCACCGGGCCGACAGCAAATGCGACGATTCTCTATGTGGCTGCTCCGGCGACGGCGAGGGTTGTGCAGACGATTCCTACGGGGCTGTTTCCGCGCGAGCTCTGGGTGGGCCCGGACGACTCCACGCTTTACCTGACCAACTTCGACTCGGACTCATTGGAGGTTATCTCGACCTCAGAGTGAGCCGGGGGGCTGCTCCATGTTGCAGGCCCATTTCTGTCGGCTTGCCGCAAATGCCGCGGTGATGCAGTATGGACTTTGCGGGTCTTGAATGCAGCGTGCGGGGAACAGAGATGACAGCAATCAAATTTGGCACCTCCGGATGGAGGGCGATTGTGGCGGACGAGTTTACCGTGGCCAACATCCGATTGGCGGTGGCGGGGATTGCCGCCTATGTGAAGACGCAACCGGCGCCGCATCGCGTGCTGGTGGGCCGCGACCCGCGCTTCCTGGGCGAGATGTTTGTGGACATCGCCGCCAAGGTCCTCGCCGGCGCTGGCGTGACGCCCATCGTGATTACCGATGCCGCGCCAACCCCCGCGATTGCCTACGCCGTGCGGACGCTCAAGACCTCGGGCGCCATCAATTTCACCGCCTCACACAATCCGCCGGAGTACAACGGCATCAAGTTTTCCACGCACGATGGTGCGCCGGCGCTGCCTGACGTTACCGGCCATATTGAAGCGGCGATCACCGGCTTTGGCGACGGGGCGGGCATTGCAAACGGGAGCGTTCCCGAGGGCGGGTTCGAGACGGCGGACGTGAAGCCGGCGTTTCTCAAGCGGCTTGAGGAACTTGTCGATCTGAAGGCCATTGCCAAGTCGGGCATCAAGGTGGTCTACGATCCCTTCTGGGGCGCGGGCCGCGGGTATAGCTCCGACCTGCTCAGAGGTGCGGGCGTGGCGGTTGAAACCGTTCACGATTACCGCGATGTGCTCTTCGGCGGGCATGCGCCGGAGCCGGACGACCACCTGCTGGGCGACGCCAAGGCCAAGATGCGCGAGATCGGCGCGGCCCTGGGCATCGCGACGGATGGAGACGCCGACCGCTTCGGCATTGTGGACGCGGACGGCAATTTCATTCAGCCGAATTACATCGTCGCGCTGCTCTTCGACTACCTGGTTGAAACGCGCGGCTGGAAGAACGGCGTGGCGAAGAGCGTGGCCACCACCAACCTGATCAATGCGCTGGCCGACTACCACAAGGTTCCGCTGTACGAGACGCCGGTGGGGTTCAAGTACATTGGCGAGCTGATCATCGCGGACAAGATCGCCATTGGCGGCGAAGAGTCGGCGGGGCTGACCATTCGCGGACACGTTCCTGAGAAAGACGGGATCATTGCCGGACTGCTGGTGGCGGAGATGGTGGCTGCCCGCGGCAAAAGCCTGGGCCAGCAACTCAAGGAGCTGTTTATCAAGGTTGGTTCCTTCTATCCCGTTCGCGAGAACTTCCACTTGACCCCCGAGGTGAAAGCCGTGTTCACTGAGAAGATGAAGGCCGATCCCACCGAACTGGGTGGGCGCAAAGTCAGCGCCGTGGTGCGGACCGACGGCCTGAAGCTCATTCTGGAAGACGGGTCGTGGGTCTGCTACCGGCTCAGTGGTACCGAGCCTGTGGTGCGCGCCTATACAGAAGCGCGCAGCGAACACGACATGGAAGCGTTGAAGGCGGCGGCGGAGAGGTTTGTGCTGTCGGAGTAATTCGAGGGACTAAGGGACTAAGGGACTAGGGACTAAGGGACTGAGGACTGAGGACTAAGGGACTGAGGACTAACAGCGTGTAGTGAAGGTCAGGTTTTGAAAGGGCACGACTTCAGTCGTGCCGCAAACGGTTGAAAATAAACGATGGGCTTTAGCCCCCGAGGGATGCTTTCAGGCAATTTGTACTTTCACCACAGGCTCCTGATGGACCAGGAACCGCAGCGAGACTGGCGCCCTCCCAAATCATTTCCAGCACAGATCGAGGCAAGATGCCAGACGAGAAGGTAAGAGTCGAAAAAGAAACGGCTGCTGCTCCGCTGAGCAAACGGGCGCTTGAGTTTGCGCAGCGGGCGTGGCGTCCGGCGGGGACGGCGGTGGCCGTGTGCCTGGCGCTGCTGCTTATGGGGCATGTGGTGAATGGCAAGAACGGGCTCACGGTTTGGCACGGGAAGCAGGCCGAAGACCAGCAGTTGCAGAAGGAGATCGACAAGCTCCAGATGGAGAACGCGCAATTGCGCCGGCACGTGGAGCAGTTGAAGTCAGACCCCGACGCCATTGAGCACGAGGCGAGGGAGAAGCTGCACTATGCCAAGCCCAACGAGGTAATTGTCGCGCTGCCAGAGCCGCCTAAGGACCAGGCGCTGCCGGCAGCCCAGTAGGCTTCAAAAATCAACGTGCGCGCGAATCGAGCCGACCCAAACGGGGCCGCGGTCGCGGTTATAGCCGGGATCGCCGATGTGCTGCACATCGAGTGAATAGAACAATCCCCGCCAAGCGTGCCAGGTGTAGTAGCCCTCGACGATGCTTTCGCGGCCGTAGTTGAGCTTGCCGTCGCCGAGCAGAAATCCCAGGCCGCCCAGCTTCAAATATTCCTGATGGTCGGCCTTGATTGCGTTCGAGACGACGGCGAGGCCGACTTTGTCGACAGGCCGGCGCCAGCGGGTTCCGGCGTAGTCGACGCCGAGTTCGACCGTCTGATCGACTTCGGTGTAGGCAAAGGATTCATGCTGGCCTTCGTTCCAGCCGAAGCGGCCGAAGACGCGCAGATTCTCCGTCACTTCCTGCTCGGTGTTGTAGCCAAGGCCGTACTTGAGAGCGCCGAAATGCTCGTGCAGTGTGATGGTAGGCACGGTTACGCCGTATGTGGCCGTATCGGAGCCGTTGAGGTAGTCTTCAACCGCTTCGCGATAGGTCCCCATGTGCGCGCGATTGGCATAGAACAACAGCCGCTGGACGCCTTTGCGTTTCGGAACCAGTCCCTGGCGCAGTTCGAACTCGCCGTTCTGCCCGTGGGCGCGGCTGAAGGCCCAGTCGAGGTCGATGCCGTTGGCCACGCTGGGCATGGCAAAGATGCCGTAACGGACGCTCCAGGCGCGGTCGTCGTATTCTGCCAAGCCGCCGACGGTGTAGCCGCGGGTGTCGGCGGCGTAGTCCCATGCGCCGTTGTTGTCCACGGTCCAGTTCAAGAATTGCAGGTGGCTGTCGGAGCCGGGACCGTTCACGTCGAAGAAGTCCGGCAGCGTGAGCTTGCCGATGCGAACCTCAACGCGGCGCAAAGGAACGCTTGGGGCCAGCGCAAAAAAACCGGACTCCTGGCTGGTGGTCTTGTTGGTGAAGCCAAAGACCTGGTGAATCTGGTAGCGGGCGATGTAAGGCAGTCGGCCCAGGTTGGGATTGCGCACCACATCGAGGTTGGTGAATCCGGCCAGGCCAAAAGCCTCGCTAAGGCCGCGGCCTTCCGCAGCCTCGAGGTCGAAGATGAAATCGGTGTTGTAGCGGACGGAGCGGTTGCGCCGCAGCGCGGTGTAAAGCGTGCCGACCATGGAAGTCTTGTACTCGCCCCTGGGGATAAAGCTGTTTTTTCCCTGGTAAGGCGAGTGGAACGGCAGGTCGCCCTGGATGATGATGTTGGCCTGTCCGGAGATCCACCACCGGCTATCTTCGGGATGAGGCGCGATGGAGACGATGGGCGGATCGTTGGGCTCGTGTCCGACGGGGCTCATGTCGGTGGCTTTCATTCCAACGCCGTCCTGCGCGGGGGCAAGCGCGGGCAGTCCAGGGCCGGACTGTACGGTGAACAGAGTGGGCTGGTTCTTTGGATCGGGAGCGTAGGGAAGCGCGGCTGGCTGTTGGGTCGGTGTCTGGGCTCCGGCGGCGGCAGCTGACAGGACCAGCGCGTACGCCATCGAGGTTACCACAAAGGCGGTGCGACCGGGCGCTGCCGCGCGCTCGAGAGGCTGGCAGAGCGGATTGTGCCGGTAGCCGAAAGCGCGGAACATGCGAGAGCCTCTGGGTTGAGATGCGAGGTACGGGCAGTCGGGCATAGAATGGAACCGAAACGATACCCCCACTCCCTAGATACCATACCAGGGGTTGGTATTGTCAAAAGGAGGAATGCCATGTCTCAGGAGCGCGAGAAGTTGAAGCTGCTGCAACGGCTGCGCAAGTTGCGCGGGCAACTGGACGCCGTGGAGCGGTCGCTGGCGGCGGATGAGGACTGCGGCGGACAACTGATGCTTCTGGCGGCCGTCCGCGGCGGAGTGAACGGGCTGATGGGAGAAGTGCTGGAAACGCATATCCGCTTTCACCTGGTGGACGGAGCCAAGGAACAGATTGCTCCGGAACTGGCCGAAGACCTTATCGATCTGGTGCGCGCGTATCTGAAATAAAGCAGGCATCAGGGAACAAGGATCAGGGAACGGCGTTCGGTTCCTTGAGACGATGAGGTTCCGCGACCGCCGTAGCCAGGCCGGCCACTCTGTTCAACGTAGTGGGCTGGCGAGACAGAGATTGTTAATGTTCGGTTGATATGGAATTGCGGCGGCGAGCCGAAAGATCGCGCGGCTGGCTCGAGAAGGTGCCCCCTCGCCGCTCTTTCTGGGCCGAATTAATATCTCGGAAAGAACCTCTCGGTTCTCAAGAATCTAATTCTTCGAAATCCTCGATACGAACAATGCAAATTGGATTATGATTCGGACTCATCACGTTTCCAGTCCTCACAAAGCAGCTAACTCGGCTGGGACGAGAAAGAGGCGAGTAATGGCAAAATCCCCCAAAGTGAAGGCTCCAAAGTTTGCGGAGCAATCGCGTGTGGTGCTCAAAGGAAGCGAAAAGACCGCGGCTGAGAATGCGGTCCATGTGAAGGCCACGCCGGCCAAAGCGAAAGTTACAGTTTCCGTGATTGTGAAGCGGAAAGAGCCGCTCAAGATCAACAAGCGCGGCGGACGGGCGAACGGACCGGTGCGCGTTAGCCGGGCGGAATATAAGAAACACCACACGGCCGACCCCGATGCGCTGAAACAGGTAAAGGCGTTTGCCAAGGAATTCAACCTGAAGGTTGTGGAGGATTCCACCGCGGCCATCCGCCGGACGGTGCAATTGACGGGCGCCGCGGCAGACATCAAGAAGGCGTTTGGCGTGGAGTTGAACCAGAAGACCATTGACGGAGTGGAGTACCGCGTGCGCGAGGGCGCAATCAGTCTGCCGGAGTCGATTACGGGCTCGGTGCTTGCAGTACTCGGCCTCGACAACCGGCCACAGGCCACGCCCCACTTCCGCTTGAGGCGCGAGGGTGCGAATGCAGCTTTGACGGCGGCAGGCGCTCCGGCGCAACCCTCGACCTATACGCCGCCGCAGGTGGCGCAAGCTTATCAGTGGCCGGCCACGGCCAGCGGAGCGGGCCAGACCATCGGCATCATCGAGCTGGGCGGAGGGTATCGGACCGCCGACTTGAAGACTTATTTCCAATCGCTGAATGTAGCCAACCCGGCCATCACGGCGGTGAGCGTGGACGGCGGAAAGAACGCACCTTCCAACGCCAACAGCGCGGACGGCGAAGTAATGCTGGACATTGAAGTGGCCGGGAGCGTCGCGCCGGGCGCGAACATCGCCGTCTACTTTACGCCCAATACCGACCAGGGATTCACGGACGCCATTACCACGGCCATCCACGACACGACCAACAAGCCGAGCGCGATTTCCATTAGCTGGGGCGGCCCGGAGTCGAGTTGGACGGCGCAGGCGATGACGGCCATGGACGCGGCCTGCCAGTCGGCGGCGGCACTGGGCATCACCATCACGGTGGCAGCGGGCGATAACGGCTCGACGGACGGGCTGACCGGCAACAATGTGGACTTTCCAGCGTCGAGTCCGAACGTGCTTGCATGCGGAGGAACCGAACTGAACGCGAACGGATCCACCATCGTTTCCGAAGTAGTGTGGAACGAGCTGGCCAACAACGACGGCGCGACGGGCGGAGGGGTGAGCAACTTCTTTCCGCTGCCCAGCTGGCAGGCGAATTCGAACGTGCCTGCGCCGCAGCAGAGCGGAGGCGGCCGCGGCGTGCCAGATGTGGCGGGGGACGCAGACCCCAACTCGGGCTACAACATCCGCGTGGACGGGCAGAACATCGTGGTGGGCGGCACCAGCGCGGTGGCTCCGTTGTGGGCAGGCCTGGTGGTGGTAGCCAACCAGCAACTGGGCACGCAGGTCGGATTCATTCAGCCGGCCATTTATGCGGCCAAGGCGGCTGCGGCGTTCAACGACATCACGGAGGGGAACAATCCTGCGTTTTCCGCTGGACCCGGCTGGGATGCCTGCACCGGGCAGGGTTCGCCGAAGGCGAGCGCGCTGATTCCGCTGCTTGCGCCTGCGGGAACGACGCCGACTCCGCCGCCGCCAACTCCAACGCCGCCGCCCACCCCTGCTCCCGCACCCGTGCCGCCGCCCAAGAAGAAGAAAAAAAAGAAGAAGTCGGCCAGCGTGAAGGCTGCGCCAAAGAAGTTGGCGAAAAAGGCTCCAGCGAAAAAGAGCGCAAAGAAAGCGGTTGGAAAAAAGAAGGGAAAAAAGAAGTAATTGGTCGGGTGCCCCATTCTGCGGCCGCCGGGGGTGGATCCGGGAGTGGGGCGCCAAGGTAATTCTGTGGAGATGAGCCGCGGATGCACCGCTCGAATCGATAGAGGGCTAGATCGATGAGTCCCAACGGGAAGAAAACTATTGGATTGGTCGCTGTGGTTGTACTTCTGCTCGCTGTGCTCGTGACCTGGCACTTCACGCATCTTCCAGTGAATCCGCTCCCTCCGACTCCGACCCAGAATGTGGCAGATTTCGATCATTTTCAGCAGGACCTGGCCTCTCGCGTGCTCAACCAGTTCGGCAGCGGAAACGACTTCAGCGTGATTGTGGCTACCACCGCGTACCCGCTTGGGACATTGCTGCGGGCCACCGGCTCTGTGCCCGCCGACCTTGAGGATTGCGTTCCCAAATTCCCGCCACGGCCATTTGCGGCGCAGCATCTTTTCCCTTCCTATACGATGTCAAGCGACACCGCACTGGCGGCCAACATCGGTTCGGGTGCATTGCAGGGACTCGACAGCGCCGGCGTTATTCTGAAGCAATCGCAAGACGTGAACTACACAATTTCAGATGCGCAGATTCAAATCATGGACGACAAGTCAGTGGAGCAAGTGACCGGTCAGGGCGATTGTGGGAAATATATCTCCAGTCATCCCGGCATGCGGCTGATTCGCGGGACAGTGCTGGGTAAGATGACATTTACGGTGAAGGTCGACAATCCTGCAACGGTGAAGGCTCAACTGTCAAAGCTCGGCGGATTCAGCGTGAACGATAATCCGGGCTCGTCGACGCTGAGTGTCTCGGATAGCGATAGCCAGCCGATTGTCGAGCTGCTTTCGGAGTTCGGCCCAGGTCCGTCCGCGCCGGCTTCTCATCCCACCCCGAAGCCCGTAGAAGCGGCAGCCTTGCCCAAAGCGGCTCAAGGGCTCGTTCCGAACAGATCGCCGGCCGCGGTCCCGCCTGGGCGATCGTCCAATTCTGCGGCAGTTCAAGCGCCTGCGGCAGGTCAAGCGCCTGAGCCGCCGCACATGTTCGTTCAGATGGACGCGCAGGATAGCCCTCTGTCGGGCACGAAAGTCGTTCAGCTTCTGCGGGCGGGCTGGCCCTCGGCGGATATCGAGCCCAAAGTGCAGCGGATTCCGACCGACAAGATGCCGAATACGGCCCAGATCAGGTATTTCAACGAATCGGATGAAGCGATTGCGAATCGCTGCGCAGCGATTGTACGGAAAGCATATCCGGATGCTCGCGTTGTGAGAATCGGGCTGCCCTCCCCGAACGGACAGCTTGAGGTTTGGTTGCCGAAGATAAAGCCCTGAGAGGCGAACGAATCTTGAAGGACTCGGCTGATTCTATTCGCCGTCGGGCGGGACTTGCTCTAAGAGGCGCTTCCAGGTCTTCTGGTTTTTGCGGAAGCCGCGCTTGAGGTCTTCGAGCAGGCGCTCGAAGTCGGCGTTGGTGCGCAGATTGTTCCATGCGGGGTTGATCTGGAACCAGGGATAGTTCTCGTTGCCCAGATAAATGGCGCGGCGAAGCCAGTGCAGCGCTTCACTGGAATCACCTTCAACGGCGAAATAGCTTGCCAGGCGGTAAGCCATTTCACTATCCGCTTCGGCCGCGGCCATCGTATCGTCTCTGAGCAGCGCGGCGGCGCGCTCGCGCTCACCGGCCTGCACGTAGCACAGGGCCAGCGTGGGAACGGCGATGCGCAGCGAATCGTCGTCGCGGACCACGCCTTCCAGGATTTCGATTGCCGCGCTGAGATTGCCGAGGCGCATCTGCTGGTAGCCGGCCGAAGTGCGCAGCAACGGATGGCGCGGTTCGAGTGCCAGCCCCTTTTCCAGTTCATCGCCCGCGAGCTCGATCTGATTCTGATAGTGGTAAACGCGCGCGCGGTGGTTATAAAGGATGGGCGCGCTAGCGGGGTTGAGCTTGAGCGCGCGGCTGAACTGGTGCAGGGCATCGTCATACATACCGTAGCCGCGCAGCGCCAGACCGGCCACCATGTGCACGTTCCAGTCGTTCGCGGCGCCGGAGAGCAGGTTCGCGATGCCGTGCCGCGCCGACTCTTTTTCGCCGCGCGAAAGCAGCATGTAAATGCGGTAAAGATTTGCCTCGGTTGAGGCAGGATCGAGCTTCAAGGCTTCGTCGAAGGCGCGGCGCGCATGCATCACGTGGATCTGCCCGCCGAAGCCGTGGCGCACATATTGCAGCTCGGCGATGCCGAGCCCGCACCAGCCGGCGGCAAATTCGGGATCGGTGGCGGTGACGCTGGTGAACAAAGTGTGGGCATGGTCGAGATCGGCGCGCGAGCCGGTGCGCACCATGAAAGAGCTGAGCAGCGCGCGCGCCTGAAGATACTCTTCGCTGACCCGGCCAGGGAGCGATCCGTACGCATTGTCCCGCGAGCCATTGCGGGGAGCATCGAACGGGCTCGAGTCCATCCGGTCGGCGGCGGAAAGGCCGTGCAGCGCGGCGAAGACTTCGTTGGAGATTTCGGTCTGCACGGCGATCAGATCCAGCGAGGCCACGCGGATGGCTCCGCCGGAACGCACGCTTTGTGAAGCCACATCGAGCAGCTGCCAGTTCAGGTCGAATCCTTCTTCCGAGCGCAGAAAATTGCCAGCCAGGACGAACGAGACAAGCAGCTTCTGGCCGACCGAGAGCGGATCCATTTTTGCGATGGGCAGCGGCATCAAGGTGCTGGAGGGGCGGACAACGAGCGCCGGAATGCGCGCAAGGCGGGCGGCAATGGCGTCGGCCAGGGCAAAGCCGTAGAGCGGGGCCACTTCTGTCGCGCCCAGATTGGTAAAAGGCAGCACGACAAGCGAATTCTGCGGCGCGCGATCAACGGCCGACTCGCGAAAACGTTCGGCCAGCATGGAGAGGAAGCCGGTGTTGCGCTTCTCCGCTTCTGGGCCGGTGGTGGGCAGATTGGCGGCCGCGTCGCCAGGGATAATGCCGGTCTCAATCTGCAGCGCCTTCATGATGGTTTTCAGCGCTTCGCGCACCTCGGCGGCAGAGGCGTAGCGCGCACCGGGATTTTTCTCGAGACAACTGGCGATCACGCTCTTCAGCTCCGGGGAAATGCCGCGAACGATGTGGCTCAGGTCTTCGGGGTCGGAAAACTGGATGGCGCGGATGACCTGAAAGTCTTCGGCTTCGGGGCGGGAGAAGGGGTGGCGTCCACTGGTCAATTCATACAGGATGACGCCCAGTGCCCACACGTCCGACTGCACGCTGGACTGGCCGGTGACGAACTGCTCGGGCGCCATGTAACGGATGGTGCCTCCGCGCGCGGTGTAGGTGGCGGCGACGGAGGCGTCCTTGGCCAGAGCGGGCTTGGAGGGATCGAAGCTCGCATCTTCAGGACGCAGGCGGCGCGCCAGTCCGAAGTCAAGAATCTTGACCAGTCCGCCGTCGGTGAGCATCACGTTCTGCGGCTTCAAGTCGCGATGAAAGATGCCCAGCGCGTGTGCGGCCTGCAGGCCATCGGCGATCTGGATGCCGACTGAGAGCACCAGTTGCAGGCTGGCAGGGCCGCGGGCGATAAGCCGGTCGAGCGACTGGCCGGGGACGTACTGCATGACGATGTAGCCCTCGCTGCCGCTCTCTCCGACCTCGTAGATGGCGCAGACGTTGGGGTGTTCGATGGCGGAAGCCAGGCGCGCTTCGCGCAGCACGGTGGTGCGCAACTGCTCGGCGGAAAGCAGCCCGGTGCGCAGAATTTTGAGCACCACGGGGCGCTGCAGAAGGGTGTCGTTGGCAAGATAGACCACGCCGCTGCCGCCGGCGCCGAGCTTGCGGAGAATCTCGTAATGTTCGATGCTTCTTCGCTTCATCTAGCTCAAGTGTACGGGCGTAGACGTGAGGAAAGTCTCAAGGGGCGGTGAATTGCGGTTAAGATTCTCAGATTGAAGCGTTTGCGAAATGAATTTCAGGCAGGAAAGGGCCTATCGGTTCCGGCATCTGAAGGCGCGGCCGCGATCTGATAACTTCGTACTGAGAATGAGGGATTGGGGCAGATTGGGAGCGAGGGTCTTGGCGCGAAGGATAGGGATGGCGGTATGCGCGATAGGCCTGGCGGCAGCTGCCCTGCCCGCGCAACAACCGCCGCCGGTTCCCGATGCGCAGCAAGGACAGAGCGAGCAGGTGCACACGGGCACGACCAGCGGTCTTGACTCCGAGGCGCGGCTTGAGGCTTTGCTCGGCGATCACCAGTTTCTTCACATCGAATCGGAATTGCCGCGGATGCCGCCCGAGCAGGCGCAGTTTTACCGTGGCATTCTTGCGAATCGCGAAAACAACCCACGAGCCTCAATTCAGTTGCTGGAGCCGCTGGTCGACAAGGTAGCCGCTAGCGGAAATGCGGCGGAGGAGAAGATTCTGCGTAAGACGCTGGCGGAGGACTACCTGCGCGCCGGTGAAATGACGAAGGCTGCCAGGGCTTATGAGACGTTGGAAAGCCGGCTGCGAGACCATTTGACCCCCGAAGAGCAGGATGAGATTGAGCTGCCTCTCAAGCTGGCGCCGCTGGCAGCTGCCAATCCGTCGATGACGGTCGAGCCCTACGAGCCTTTCCTGTTGCAGATCACACGCAATCCGCTCGGACTAACCGAGCTTCCGGTTTATGTGGACGCACGCCCGCACAGTTGGATGATGGATCCGACAGCGCCCTTCAACCTGATCGCCCGCTCGCTTGCCCTTGAAGCCGGCCTTAAAGTCTCGGACGAGTTTGCGGTCATTCACACACTGACCGGACGTCCCATCCAGGTGCACATGACGGTGATTCCACGCTTCACCATCGGCGGGCGCATTACCTTCCGCAACATGACTGCGTTTGTATTTGAAGATGCCGACTACGCATTTCCGCGCTCGCACTACCAGGTGGCAGGCGAGCTGGGTTACGCTTCGCTTTCAGCGCTGGGCAGCCTGACCATTACATCCGACGCTACCATCGAAGTGCGGCCATTCAAGCCGCCGGTGGCTACCGAAAAAGAAGACCCCCCAATGCCCGGGGCGCGCTTCTTTCTGGATGGAGACCAGATGATTGTGGCGCTTGGGCCCAAGGGGCAGGAGCGCATGTACGCCGTGGATGCGAGCGGACAGCAGACTTACCTGACATCGCGTTACTACGACGAACATACCGAGAATTTTGCCGGCGATAAGATGGAGTTGTTTTCCATTCCCGGCGCGCAGAACAAGCCTCCGCAGCCGGCCTTCGTTGCTGAAACCGTCCCGTTGACGGTGGGCCCGACAACGGTATTGGCGCATTTTGTTCAGGTGATCACCGAGCCCATCGGGCTGGCGGCACTGGACGATGTGTATGGCGTGCTGGGGATGGATTTTCTGGACCAGTTGAAGGCTTATACATTCGATTACCGGACGATGCGGTTCGGCGTGAGAACGGAATAGTGGCTTAAAGCTTCAATGTCCGAGGCGCGAGCGAGTTTCGTCAACCGGCTCGGGCGGAAGGCTGGCGAGGCGCTTCTGGCTGCGTCGGCCAAGCATGAGCATGGATACGCCGAAGACGAACAGCACGAGTCCCCACCAGAAGTTGGCGTTGATTCCGAGGCTGGCGGCATAAATGGAGCTGCCGCGCGTTGCCAGGCCGAAGGCTGTCAGGATCATGCCGACCAGCGTGAACATCAAGCCCATGGGAATGCGTAAATCGAGACTCATGCTTCTCCTCCCGGCCTGCGGCCGCCACCGCAGAGAAATCCGCGTCATTGGATCAGTAAAAGAAAATGTTCAGGCCGATGGCCATAAGCAGTACTGCAATGGCCAGTGCCTCGGGACTCTTCCACCACACATTATGCGCCTTGGGAGGCTTGGGCGTAAGCGAATGGACAAGCCCGACCAACTCCGACTCCGGTCGTGCCTTGGTGGCGAGACTCACGATCACCGTCACCACAAAATTGGTGCCAAAGGCGAAGATCGCGCCCCAGAAATTCTGCGCCATGTCGCTCGGATAATGATGCAGAACAGTCAGCCATCCGCCGTGAATGCCCGGCCGCGCCTCGATGGGTAGGGTGAGGCCGTGGTGCAGCATGGCCGCGCTGGTGCCCGCAATCAGCCCGGCAAACGCTCCGTGCCCGGTGGCGCGCTTCCAGAACATGCCCAGCAAGAAGGTGGCGAACAGCGGCGCATTGACGAAGCTGAAGACGAGTTGCAAGGTGTCCATGATGTTGTTGAAGTTGATGGCTGCGTAGGCGGTGCAAATCGAAAGCAGAATGCCGCCTACGGTAGCCCATCGGCCTACCGCCATGTAGTGCCGGTCGCTGCCGCCTTTGTGAATGTAAGACTGATAAAGGTCATACGTGAAAACAGTGTTGAACGCCGTCACGTTGCCGGCCATGCCGCTCATGAAACTGGCCAGCAGCGCGGTAAGGCCCAGGCCCAAAATGCCGGTGGGGAAAAAATGGAGGAGCATGTTGGGCGTGGCCATGTCGTAGTCCAGGAGCGGCTGGCCGCCGGCCGTATACATCGGCTTGCCGGTGACCGGGTTGATCTTGGCGGGAACCAGGCCGCGGCCTTCTTCGACATTCTGCGGGACGACGTTGGTGTCGCGAACAATCATCCCATTTACATTGTGGACGACGGTGGTGGTGTGCGGCGTGGGCAGGCCGATGGCGAGAAGGCCGGGAAGAATCACGAGAAACGGAAAGAAGATCTTGGGCACGGCGGCGATGAGCGGGACGCGACGCGCGGATTCCATGTTTTTTGAAGCCATGGCCGTCTGGATAACCAGGAAGTCCGTGCACCAGTAGCCGGAGCCGAGCACGAAGCCGAGTCCCATGCCCAGGCCGACGATCTCAATGCCCATGGGATTTGTGCTGGCGTGGGCCACGCCGCGCCACTCGTGCATATATTGCACGGGCACCGACGCCTTGAGGCCGCTCCATCCGCCGATGTTGCGCAGGCCGAGCAGGACTAACGGAAGGAAACCAGCGATGATGAGAAAGAACTGCAGCACCTCGTTGTAAATGGCGCTGGTGAGTCCGCCGAGGAAAATGTAGGCGAGCACTATGACCGCCGAGAGCACGATCGAAAAAGTAAAGATGCCCTGTTGCGGCCAGCCCATGGTGTAGAAGAGGCCGTCGAATACGTGCAGCGCCTGGATGAGACGCGCCATGGCGTACATGGATATGCCGGAGCTGAAGACGGTCATCACGGCGAACGAGCAGGCGTTGAGGGCGCGCGTTTTCTCGTCGAAACGCATGCGCAGAAACTCGGGCACCGAGCGGGCCTTCGAGCCGTAGTAAAACGGCATCATGAAGATGCCGACAAAGATCATCGCCGGGATGGCGCCGATGCCGTAGAAGTGCGCTGTCTCCAAGCCGTATTTGGCGCCGGATGCGCCCATGCCGATGACTTCCTGCGCGCCCAGGTTGGCGCTGATGAAGGCCAGTCCGCAGATCCAGGCGGGCAAGGCGCGGCCGGCCTGGAAAAAGTCCTTGCTGGTCTTCATGTAGCGCTTGAGGGCAAAGCCGATGCCCAGCACAAACACGAAATAGAGCAGCATGATCAGCCAATCGACGGAGGTGAGGTTCAACACGAGCGGCTCCTTGGGCAAAGCGTTTGCTGAAACGAGAACGGGCGGGGCGGAAACTGAATCCACATTACTCTACTGACGGGGGCGGAGGTACGTCCAGCGAATTTTGAAAAGGTTTTCATGCAAGACCCTCATCCGAAGATCTCCTGTTGCTTTCGCCCGCATTCTTGCCTATGCTCGATGAATGCAATTGCTCACTCACGACGAACTTACGCGTTTGACACCGCCGGAGCGCCTTGCGTTAATCTCGCAGCTTTGGGATAGTTTGGAAGAAGACGACCTACCACTGACAGCAGCGCAGCGGTCGGAACTGGACAGCCGCCTTGCAACGCTTGATCAGGACCGTCGCGAGGGCGTTACTTGGGCGGCTTTGAAGGCCGAGCTTCAGCAACGTTGCCCGTAGTGCATCCGGTTATTTTTACCCCACGCGCCTGGGTCGAGTTGATCGACGCGCAGGACTGGTACGAGAACGAGGCTCCCGGCTTGGGCCGGCGTTTCCGCACGGCGGTTGACGCAGCCGTTGAGCGGATGAGCACCAATCCCAGTCAATTTCCGGTCGTCTACAAGAGCGTCCGCCGCGCCCTGCTTCGCCGCTTCCCTTATGCTCTGATGTTTGTGATCGAAGCCGACGAAACGCTGACCGTCGTCGCCTGTTTCCACGGCAGCCGCGATCCGGCGCACTGGCAAAGGCGGGCTTGAGGCTAACTTCGAGCCTTTGCCTCATATCGGCTTCTGGAAGGTCGGGCCGGACGCGGTAGTGACTTCGCGCATCTTCCACGGTCCGCAAAACTGAATCTGACGCGGACACAGCCGGCAACAATATTGCTCCCTGTTCCCTCGCTGCCTTGCGGTTTACACTGGAGAAGCATGATTCCCACCCTCGCATGGACGTCGGAAGGCGTTCGTTTTATCGATCAGACGAAGCTCCCGCTAGAGGAGAGCTATGTGCTCGCCACTACGTATGAACAGGTGGCAGATGTGATTGTCACCATGGTGGTGCGCGGCGCGCCGGCCATTGGTGTCTCCGCGGCTTACGGCATCGCCTTGGGCACGCAACAAACCAAGGCTGCGACGACTGCGGAGTTTGCGCCGGAGTTCGAGCGCATTTGCGCGCGATTGGCCGGCACGCGGCCCACAGCGGTCAACCTGTTCTGGGCCATCGACCGCATGAAGCGGCTGTTCGCGGCATTGCATGCAGCGGGGTCTCCGATCTCGGTAGTCAGGGAGAGAATCCTGGCCGAAGCCGACGCCATGTATGAAGAAGACATTACCGCCTGCAAGGCCATGGGCGCCTTCGGTGGGGCACTGCTGCCGGACGAGGGCGGCGTACTTACCCATTGCAACGCGGGCGCGCTGGCCACGTGCGGGTATGGAACCGCGCTTGGCGTCATTCGCTCAGCCGTGGAGCAGGGCAAGCGGATTCACGTCTACGCGGACGAGACGCGGCCGTTTCTTCAAGGGGCGCGGCTGACCGCATGGGAACTGATGGCCGACGGCATTCCAACCACTGTCATCTGCGACAACATGGCCGCCAGCCTCATGCGCGCAGGCCGCATCCAGGCCGTTGTCGTGGGGGCCGACCGCATCGCCGCCAACGGGGATTTCGCCAACAAGATCGGAACGTATAACGTTGCGATCCTTGCCAAAGAGCATGGCATCCCGTTCTACTGCGCGGCTCCCTGGTCCACCATCGACTTGGCCACGGAAATCGGCGACGCGATTCCTATAGAAGAGCGATCGCCGGTAGAAGTCACGCACCACGGCGGCAAGCAACTCACGCCGCACGGGGTGGGCATCTGCAATCCGGCCTTCGATGTAACTCCGGCGAAGTATGTGACCGCCATCTTCACCGAGCGCGGGGTGCTGCGTGCGCCGTATTCCGAGTCGCTTCGTGAGATGGAGTTGGCGGCAAAATAGCGCTGGGCGACTAGAGTAAAGGTGTGGTGCTTCCCCGCCCTCACCCTTTTCGATTGCGGCAACGCTCGCTTTTGCGGGGGATCGTCCTTTCTCTCGGCGCGCTGGCGGCGAGCATGCGCCTGGCTGGGTTTCCGGATACGCGTAATCTTCATGCGTCGGCCTGGCAGCTTCTTCCGGTCCTTGCCGCCTCCTGGGGCATGGTGGAGACGGCGCGCTGCCTGGGCCGCAAATGGAGCCTGCACCACGCCGGCGTGCTCATCCTGCTCTGGTCTGAACTGATGATTCTGGCGATGGTGGTTCTTCTCTGGGTTTACCCGGTTTAGTCCATAGACAAAGTTCCTTGAAGGACTTGTTCATCGCATTTCAAGTGTGGCCTTCATTCATTCACAGCTTGTAAGATTGTCCGAAACCCCGTGATGATCGGCAGCGCCTGGCGCTCGCCGACCGATCAAGGGACTATCACCGGAGGAAGATATGCTGAAAGGCTTTCGGGACTTTATTCTGCGTGGAAATGTAGTGGACCTGGCTGTAGCCGTAATCATCGGCGCGGCCTTCGGCGCGATCACCGCGTCATTTACCGCCGATGTGATTACTCCAACGATCTCTGCCCTGGTCGGCGCGCCCGACTTCTCCTCGCTGGTGATTCACGTACCGGTGCTGCACCACGTTCCACCGCCGCCGAATCCTCTGCCGGCGAATTACGTTGTGCCGGGCGACATTCATATCGGCAAACTGCTGAACGCGCTGATTAACTTTTTCCTGGTGGCGGCAGCGATCTATTTCGCGATCGTGTTGCCCATGCAGTACATGGTGAAGAAATTCAGCCCGGCCGCGCCCCCGGCGCCTCCGGCTACCAAGGCCTGCCCTGAGTGCCTGAGCGAGATTCCCCTCGCCGCCAAGCGTTGCGCACATTGCGCACAGCCGGTTGCGGCCGCCTGAGTGCGCATCTTCACCGGCTTCAGCATCGGGTCTCAGTCCAGTTCACGGAGCGGCTTTGAAACTGCGTAGGTCCCCGCGAAGATAGTTGCGGCGGCAGCGGCCATGGCGGCCAGTGCGTGCGGCGTAGGAATGTGCCGCGAAAGCTCTCCGGCCAGCAGCGATCCCAGCGGCGGCAAGCCTAGAAAGCAGGTGGCGTAGATGCTCATTACGCGCCCGCGCATCTGGTCGCTGGCAAGGTGCTGGATGGCTACATTGAACGAGGAGATCATCAGGATTGCACTGTACCCTTCGAACAGAAGCAGACACTGCGACAGGACGAAGCTCTGTGAGTAACTGAAGGCGACGATCGCGGAGAAGAAGACCACTCCAGCGATGGTGACCACCCTGCCTCGATGGTGCAGCGTTCCCTTGGCAGCCACGGTGACTGCGCCCAACACCGCTCCAAGCCCTGACGCGGCCATCAGCCAGCCAAGGCCGGTTTCTCCTGTGTGCAATCGCATGCGCGCGAAGTAGGGGATGAAAGTGATGAAGGGAACGCCGAAGAAACTGGCCCAGCCCGTCATCCACACCAGTACTCGCATCTGTTTGTTGCCACGCACATAGGCGAACCCCTCGCTGAGACTTAAGAAGAAGCCTGGATAATGCGACGGCTCCTGCTCGGGATACTCGATGCGCGTGAGCGCCCACAGCACGGCCAGAAAGCTGACGCCGTTCAGAAAGAAGTTTCCCGCGACACCCACCAACGCCATGGCGTAGCCGCCCAGCGTGGGGCCAAGAATCCGCGACATGTTGAACTGCGCGGAGTTGAGCGCAATGGCGTTGGTCAAGTCTTCGCGCGGAACCAGGCGCGGCACGAGCGCCTGGTAGCTGGGCGCGTTCATGGCCATGGCCATGCCGTTGAGGAACGACAGCAGCACCACCTCCCACACGGTAATGATTTTGAGCCATGCCAGCGCGGCCAGCGCAAAGGCCAGCAGCATCATCACGGTTTGCGTCACGAGCAGCAGCCTGCGCTTGTTCACGCGGTCGGCCACCACGCCTCCGAACAGCGTGAAGATCAGAAACGGAATGGAGCCGGCAAAGCCTACTACGCCCAGCCAGAACGCGGAGCCGGTGAGCGAGAGCACCAGCCACCCCTGCGCCACATTCTGCATCCAGGTGCCGATATTGGAAAGGAAATTTCCGCTCCAAAAGAGGCGGAAGTTGGGATTGCGCAATGCACGGACGATGGTTGGAAACTGGTGGTCGCGCTCATTGGGGAAAGCCGGTGTTGCAACGGCGGCTTCTTCGACCGCCAGGCTCTCCACCCCACGGACGAAGACCTGTCCCTGGGGATCCCGGGTCTGTGGTTCCCGATTCGACTCGCGGTCCGCGCTCAGGTCAGATACCCCCACCCTCTAGTGTAAGCTGTGGCTTATCGCGAGATGAGCCGACCTGCATCGACAACTCTGGAGACAAGCGGCAATGATAGAACTGGAAGAGCTTACTTCGATCTCCGCACCCATCGAGCGATGCTTCGATCTCGCCCGCAGCGTCGAAGTCCATTTGGCCGGCAATCATCATTGGGGAGAAAGCGCGGTGGCCAGCGGCGAAGTGACCTCCGGACTGATTGTTCTAGGGCAGATTGTGACATGGCGCGCAAAACATTTCGGCGTCTGGCAAACACTCACCAGCAAAATCACTGCGCTCGACCCGCCCGTCTATTTTCAAGACGCGATGGTCCAGGGAATCTTCCGCTTCATGAAGCACGACCACTATTTTCAATCTGCCGCACCGGAGGCAACCTTGATGCGCGACGTATTCCGTTTTGCCGCGCCGCTGCCTCCGCTCGGGCGTGTTGCGGAGATCCTCTTCCTGCGCCGCTACATGCGAGGCCTGCTTCGTGAACGAAACGCGGTCATCAAGCAGATCGCCGAGTCCACCTCCTGGCAGCAATATCTCTCACCCGCAATGAAAAATCTGGAGACCACCGCATGAAACGGCGCCGCCAATCGGCCCTTCTCTTTCTGCTCGCCTTCACGCCCGCTTCGCTGACCGTTCGCGCTCAAGCCTCAGCACAGGCCGTCTTTGGCTACACCGACTTTTCCGCGGAATCCAAAATCGAGCAGCAATTTCTCGCTGTGCCGGACGCCAAACTGGCCGGCCAGCACCTGAAGACACTCACTGCCGAGCCGCACATGGCCGCCACGCCTGAAGATCACAAGACCGCGGAATATGTTGCCGAGAAGTTTCGCGCCGCCGGTCTGGATACGGAAATTGTTCCATACCGCGTGCTGTTGAACTGGCCCAAAGTAGTCCGCATGGAGGCCTTCGACCCCAGCGGAAAGCTGCTCATCGGCGGACCCACGCGCGAGCACGTGGACGGCGACCCAGGGCAAGACGATCCGCGCGTGGTAATGCCATTCAACGGCTCGTCCGGCTCGGGGGACGTGACCGGCGAAGTGGTCTACGCCAACTACGGTAGCCTGGAAGACTTCGATCAGCTCGCCGCACAGCATGTCGATTTGCACGGCAAAATCGTGCTGGTTCGCTACGGCGGAAACTTCCGCGGAGTGAAGGTCTACATTGCGCAACAGCGTGGCGCGGCCGGCGTGCTCATCTACTCCGACCCGCAGGACGACGGCTACTACAAAGGCGACCCCTGGCCCATCGGTCCGTGGCGTCCTGAGACAGGAGTGCAGCGCGGTTCGGTTCAGTTCCTGTTCAAATATCCCGGCGACCCGGAGACGCCCGGCGTGGCCTCAACGCTTGACTTGCCCGACTCGGCGCGCATCTCCCCGGATGGCAACCAGCCGCATATAATCTCCATCCCCATCAGCTACCACGATGCCTCTCCCATCCTGAAAGCGCTCGAAGGCCCGGGCGTGCCGCAGGGATGGCAGGGCGCGCTGCCGTTCCGCTATCACGTTGGGCCGGGAGGCGTGAAAGTCCATCTTGTTTCGGTGCAGGATTACCAGCGCCGTATCATCTGGGACGTCATCGGCAAGGTGAAAGGCGCCGAGTATCCAGACGACTGGGTCGTTGCCGGTAATCATCGGGACGCATGGGTATATGGAGCTGTCGATCCCAATAGCGGAACAGCGGCCATGCTGGAATCAGTGCATGGGATTGGAGTGCTGCTGAAGCAGGGTTGGCGGCCCAAGCGCACCATCGTTTTTTGCAGTTGGGACGCCGAGGAGGAAGGCCTGATCGGCTCAACCGAGTGGGTGGAGGCGCACGCTAAAGCACTTGAGCGCGCAGTGGCCTACTTCAATGTTGACGTGGCGGTTGCCGGTCCGGATTTCTCAGCTTCTGCCGTGCCGTCGCTGAAGCAGTTTGTGCGAGAGCTGACGCATGCAGTTCCCAGCCCCCTGGGCGCGACGGTATACGAACAGTGGAAGAATGCCAAGGCGGAAGGAAACGAGCATCGCGTGTCCAATGCGCCGCCTGAAAATGAAGAAGTGCATGTAGGCGACCTGGGTTCCGGCTCCGACTTCACGCCTTTTCTGCAGCACGTCGGCGTGCCTTCAACCGACATCGGCTCGGGCGGACCGTATGGCGTTTATCACTCAACCTTTGACGATTATGCATGGTTCGTGCAGAATGCCGATCCGCACTTTGTGTATCTGCAGGAGATGGCGCGCGTGTTTGGCCTGGAAGCCTTGCGCATGGCGGATACCGACGTGCTTCCGTACGATTATGTGACCTATGCCCGCGCCATCGACTCGTATATCGTTGCGGCCCGTCGCAAGGCGTCGGATGACGGCTTGAACTCTCTCGACTTTGCCGCCGCGGAAATGGCCGCCGGCCGTTTTGTGGCCGCAGCACAACGGGTACACGACCTGCAGACAGCCGGGAAAAGCGACCCGGCTAAACTGAACACAGCCCTGCGCGAAACCGAGGCCGATCTGGTCTCCGAAGCCGGATTGCCCAACCGACCGTGGTACCGCCACACCATCTATGCGCCGGGAGAGTTCACGGGCTATGCGGCAGTCGTGATTCCCGGCGTGAACGAGGCTATCGACGCCAAAGACTCGAGCCGTGCAGCGCAGCAGTTGACGGTGCTGACGCAGTCGCTGGATCGAGCCGCACACACGCTGGAGACGGCACAGTAACTCAGAGCGCGTAACTCCGGCACTTACCGTTCAAAGTGGCGCGAGTTACTTTGCCTTGTAAGTGTAGTCGAAATGACTCCACGTCCCGCCGCTCTCGGAGAGAAGCCGGACATAGACGGTAGCTCCGGTTGTTGGCAGTTTGGACACCGCGGCGGAAGAGGCGGTTATGGAGCCGGAGTTATAAAGACCGCTTGAACCCGCGCCTATTGTGCCGATCAAAAGCTGGTAATTTGTGACTGCAACACCTGGAGTCCACGTAAACGTCACGCTTGCGCCAGCGAGCGTGCTGCCCGGCGCAGGAGTGGTCATCGTGGCCACGACAAGAGTCGCGGCGGTATAAGTCGAGTCAGTATAAATCGAGGTACCATTGAATTCTGTGAAGAGGCGCACGTAGACCGTCTCTCCGTTGTTCGGCAGTCCGCCCGCGGTCGTGGAAGTTCCCGTCAAGTTGCCGGAGTTATAAAGGTTCTTCGATCCAGCCCCGGTACTCCCCGCATAGAGTTGGTAACCGGTGGCAGCGTTCACGGGCGCCCAAGTGAAGGTGGCGCCAGCGCCAGCGAACGTGCTGCCCACCAGCGGGGAAGTCATTTTGGCCGGAGCCAGCGTCGTCGCGGTAAAGGTCGAGTCGGTGTAAGTCCAGAATCCGTTGAAACTCGTTTGGAGCCGCGCATAAATGGTTTCGCCGTTGACCGGCATCGCGTTAAACGTGACGGACGTGCCGGTCGTCCCGCCCGAATACCACACGTTAGCGGAACCCACGCCGGTGCTCCCCAGCAGAAGCGAGTATAGCGTTGCCCCGCCGGATGGCGGCCAGGTGAACGTCACGCTCGCGCCGGCAAGTGTACTGCCCGGTGCAGGCAAAGCGATTCCGGCAGGAGCCGTCGCGATATACGCAACGTCGGTATATTCGAGCGTTCCGCCGAAAATTGAAAACAGCCGCGCATAAATCCTTTCGCCGTTGAGCGGCAGTCCATTCACGGTGACACTGGTTACGGATTTTACGCCTGAGTTGTAGAGGTTGTACGAGCCCGTCCCAGTGCTGCCCAGCCAGAGCTTATATCCGCTGGAGCCGGTGCACGCCGTCCACGCAAACGTGACGCTGGTACCGGGCAGGGAAGCGCCCGGCGTGGGAGAAGTCAGCGTCGCCAGCACCACGCCGTTGCCGCTTGCCGCGATCGTCTGCTGTACTCCGGGCATATTCAGCGTGTTGTCAGTAAGGGTGATGTTTCCGCCCAGCGTGCCACTACGCAAGGGAGCGAATTCGATCGGCACATCGCACGCCTGGCCAACGCTCAGGGTGGTCGAGCCGGCGCACGCATTTGCGTCTCCGCTCGCCTGCGGGAAATCGTTTGGATAGTCAATGGAGGCCAGTGTCAGCGGCTCATTGCCGATATTCAGGATCTGCACTGTCTGTGTGCCGTCGGTCAAATCGGTTGTTCCCAACTCCGTTGGGTAGGGAAAGGTCAACACGGGAGGCTGAGTACGTTTCAACTGCACAATGCGGTTGTTGAAGGTATCCACGATGAACAAATCGCCCGCACTGTCGACGTTGACGGTAGTGGGCCCCCCAAGCGCCTTGCCGTTGACCAGCGGGTCGAGGGCGATTGGCGCACCGCCGCCGGCAGGCATCTCCACCACGCGGCCACGGTCGGTATCCGCGATGAACAGATTTCCCGAGGCGTCTACCCCCACGCCGTAGGTGTACCCAAGCGACGTGCCATTCACCGTTGGGTCAATGACGATTGGCGCGCCGCCGCCTGCCGGCTGCTCAACCACGTGTTTTGCCAGGGTATCCGCAATGAACAAATCGCCAGCACCGTCCACCGCCAACCCTTGAGGGCCTTCCAATCCCCAGCCATTCACAACAGGGTTAATGGCGCTGGCCGCGCCGCCGCCGGCAGGCACCTCCACCACGCGCCAATTGAGCGAATCCGCGATGAACAGATCGCCCATCGCATCCACGGCCAGTCCGTAAGGCCCATCCAGCGATTTGCCATTGACCGTCGGGTCAATGGCGATTGCCGAGCCGCCGCCCGCCGGCACCTCCACAACGCGGTTGTGCTCGAAATCCGCGATGAACAGATTGCCTGCGCCATCAACAGCCAGGCCGCTCGGATAATCGAGACCTTCTCCATTCACGGTTGGGTAGATTGCCGTTGCGGCGCCGCCGGCGGCGGGTAGTCTCACCACGCCGTATATTTCAGCGACGAACATGTCACCTGCGCCGTTGAATGCTACAGCTACGGGTTCAAGCAGAAAACATCCATTCACCTTGGGATCGATCGCCGTGGCCGTACCTGGTCCAAATCCGATCTGCGGCCCGGTTCCGGTTCCATAGATCGGAACCGTGGCAAGCGCCGCCCCGGTATTGTTCGCTGCGGAATAGAAAACGACCGCGCCCATGCGCGGGCCAACCGCACTGGGGGCGAATCTTACCTGAACTGTGCACTGCGTGTTCTGGGCATATTCCTGCGCGGAGCAGGTACTAGCCGCTTCACTGGCAAAGTCGAGGTTGGGTGTACCCAGAGTCAGCACTGCGATGCTTCCCACCGTAGTATTCGCAGAGATGGAAAAGCTCAGCGTATGTGGCGCGCCCTGTGAGCCAACGGCCTCCGCGCCAAAGTTTCTGCTCGCTGCAGTACCGGTGTAGCTGACATTCGCGCTCACTGTTGCGGGCAACACAAGCCTCGCAGGAATCAGCAGAGAAAGGGAAAGCGCTGCGCGCAGGCACGAGTTTCTCACCCGGATGAAATCCGACTTTATCATCATGGAACCTCACTTCGCAGCGAGGGCGCCGCACGCAAAACAGGCACGACCGCGGCGCACTTGATGCACCGTCCCCTCTTGATGTCTCAGTCAGAACCCGTCTGTGGCTTTTATCGGCGCGGCCGTGGGGACCGCAACAATCCGAAGTTACGTGGCGCAATTCTCAGTGGCCGTCTTCTGGACAATCTCCGTTCCAATTCAACGCAGACGATGAGCATCGCCGCTGCCTGCGGGCATTTCGCGGCATTCGCATGAAAGTGATTGATCGAAGAAGCCGGTTACTTTAGGTCCTTAACCGGTCATGGATGGAAGATCTGCAAGCAGAAGGAAAGCAAAGCGAGACCGATTTCCGGGCAGTTGCGTCCTGCTTGATTTAGACTTGCCATTCAACTGAAATCGAGGTTACGTCATGAAGTTCTTGACCGCGCGAGTTACCTTGCTTGCCGCTTCCGCCTTTCTGCTCACTTTCGCCGCGCCGGCCCAGCAGAATTCGGCGCCCGGGCCGGATCTCAGTTTTCCAACCGTGCTCTACGGCGCCGCTTACTACAACGAGTACATGCCGCAGGATATGCCCGGCGGCCAGGCTGCGCGGCTCGACAAAGACGTCGCCCTGATGAAGGCGGCGGGCCTGAACGTGGTTCGCATGGGAGAGTCGACCTGGAGCCTGTGGGAGCCGGAGGATGGCCGCTTTGAATACGCGTGGATGGACCGCGTTGTGGACGCGATGGGCAAGGCCGGCATCAAGGTCATCCTCGGCACGCCAACTTATTCGATTCCCGCATGGATGGCCCATCAGCATCCGGAGATCTTCGCCGAGCGCATTCCCGCAGGCATGTTTGGCGGCAAGCCGATTGCGAGCACCTACGGTCTGCGGCAGAACATGGATACCGATTCGCCCGCATACAGGTTTTATGCCGAGCGCCTGATTCGGCACATCGTTGCCCATTACAAAGACAATCCAACCGTCATTGGATGGCAACTCGACAACGAGACCGGCAGCTACGAAGCGGCGAACACGGATGTCTTCATTGGCTTCCAACATTATCTGGAGAAGAAATTCGGCACTCCCGAGGCGCTTTCGAAAGCATGGTTTCTCAATTACTGGGGAGAGGACCTGCACACCTGGGAGGACCTGCCTCGACGCGACGGCACCGTCTCCACCGGGTACAAACTGGAGTGGACACGCTGGAGCCAGATGCGGGTCACCGATTTTCTTCACTGGCAGGCGGCCCTGGTGCGCGAATGTGCCGGGCCGGGGCAGTTCATCACCACCGACTATGGCGGCATGATGAAGCGGGACGTGAATGAAGAAGCCATTGCCGGCTCGCTCGATATCGTGGCCGACAACATTTATCACGGAACGCAGGACCACTACGACGGGTCGTTCCAGGCTCTGCAGTCGGACTTCTCGCGCTCTCTGAAGCATGGCAATTTTCTGGTTACCGAAACCAATGGGCAGTCGATCGGGTGGTCCTCGGGCAGCCAGTTTCCGCCTTACGACGGACAGATGCGCGAGGATGTATACACGTACCTGGCGAATGGCGCGAACATGGTGGAGTATTGGCACTGGGCCTCGATCCACGCCAACCAGGAGACCTATTGGAAGGGCATTCTCTCGCACGACCTGGAGCCTAATCGCGAATACGCCGAGGTGAGCCGCACGGCGCACGAGTTGCAAAAAATCGGCCCGCACATCGTTGGACTACAGGTCCATAACCAGGTGGCTATACTCTGGAGCCGGGACTCGGCGAATGCCATCGGCTTCATGCCCTATGGCGGCGGCGTGCCGGCGCGAAGCTGGACAGGAGATCCCGATGGCTACGTCTCGCTGGTGCAGCAGATGCACAAGGCGCTCTACGATCTGAATGTGGGCACGGATTTCGTGTTTCCCGAGACGCTGGATCTCTCCCAATACAAGCTGCTCATCGTACCGGCGTTGTACATTTCAAATGACGCGCTGCTGAATCGGATCTCGGACTATGTGAAAGCAGGCGGCCACGTCGTGATGACTTTCAAGAGCGGGTTCGCCAACGAGAACTCCGCGGTCCGCTGGGTGCGCGCGCCTGGGCCGCTGCGCGAAGCGGCCGGGATCAGTTATCAAGAGTTTTCCAATCTCGAACACTCTCTCGCTCTCAAGGACGACCCATTCCAAGCGGGCGAAGAAAACAAAGTGTCGTATTGGGCAGAGTTCCTGATGCCCGAACACGCAAAGGCTATCGCATATTACGACCATCCCTTCTTTGGAAAGTGGCCGGCGATTACCGAGAACGATTTCGGGGCGGGAACGCTGCTCTATGAGGGAACCTATTTATCGGACACGGTGCAAAGGGCGGTGCTGAAGGGCCAGTTACAGAAGATTGGCCTCTCGATCTCAGATCAGCAATTACCCTCTGCTGTGCACGTTCAGCACGGCGTCAACCGCATGGGCAAGCGGATCCATTACTACTTCAATTATTCCGGCGCCGAAGTGAAATTCCCATACGGTTATTCGTCGGGCACAGAGCTCATCGACGGAGAATCTGTGGACAAGAGCGCTGAACTGACCCTTGCACCGTGGGACCTGGCAATCATCGAAGAGAAATGAATCAGGTGCTTGCGACCGAAGATACTTGCTTGGCCCTTAATCGAGTATCAATCGCCCACTCGCGCAAGGGTTTGATCGGATGGAACAACAGCTTCATTCGCGACGGCAGGTTCCGTTGCGCTGGCGCTTGCGGGCGCATGGCTGAAGGGCAGGAAGACGGACAATGCTGTTCCGCTGCGTCCGGGGCGCTGCGTGCTCCACACACGGACGTGGCCGCGATGCCGTTCCACCAGCTGCGCTACCACCCACATCCCCAAGCCCGTTCCGGTGTCAGTCTTGGTGGTGAAGAACGGCTCAAACACGTGCCGAAGCGTGGCGCGATTCATGCCCACGCCAGTGTCGCAGAAGGTGATCCGCATTCCCTCGGTTCTGCTGTGCAGCCAATCCCGCGATGGCGTGAGTCGGATCGCGAGGCGGCCGCCTCTGGGCATGGCATCGATGGCGTTCGAAATGAGATTGGCGAAGATCTGCTGCGCTTCATTCGGCATGCAGGAGACTTCGGCCTCCCGCTGCGCCTGCATGTCGACCGCGATTCCGGCCGAGATAAGTTTTCCGCGAAACATGCTCAACACCGAGTTAATCACTTCGGAGAGGCTGGTCAGCCGGGGAGAACCGGTCTGGCGGTGAAACTTGAGCGTCTGCTGCGTGATCATGGAGACGCGCATCAGTTGATCGAGAGCTTCGCGAGCATGCTTCTGAGCGGTTTCGGCGGCTCCGGTGAGGGTAATGAGGAAGAGCAGATTGGACACGGCCTCCAGCGGATTATTGATTTCATGCGCCACGGAAGCCGCGAGCCGGCCGGCGATGGCCAGCTTCTCCGCCCGCAGCATGGCATCCTCAGCAAGCTTGCGGTGGGTAATGTCTGTAACCACACCAACCACGCGCAGAACGCACCCCTCGCTGTTGCGCTGGCATTTTCCGCGGCTCTCCAGCCAATGAACGGAACCATCCGGCCAAACCACCCGATACTGATGGTGGTAGTCCGGGCCGCCGGTACGGGTGCGCGCCACGGTTTGCCTCACACCCTCGGCGTCTTCGGGATGTACGGCGCTCAGCCATGCCTCGGTGGTGGGTTCAATGGAGCCGGGCTCGCGGCCGATCATGCGGTACTTCTCGTTTGACCAATGGATGGTGCCGTGCTCCTGGTCCCACACCCAAAGCGCCATGCCGTTGGCCTCGACCGCGATCTGCAGCAGCGCGTCGCGATCGCGCAGGGCTTCACTGGCACGGGCGCGCTCCTCCGCCAATTCACGTTCGGCGTTGGCCAGGCTCAGGCGCTGTTCCAGTTCCAGGGTCGTCAGGTGCGCGCGCTGCTGCGCCAGCCGGCGAATCGTCCAGCCGAGCCAGATGGTGATGGTCAGGAATACGGCGAGGCGCAGTTCCTCTCGTGCATTGCCGATGGAAAAGCGCTCTTGCGGCTTGGTCAGGAACGCATCCACCAGGAATGCCTCCGTGAGGGCACAGCAAACTCCGCCCGGCATGCCCAGAAACCAGGCGCTGAGAATCACGGTGGGAAACGCGAGCAGCAACGGAAAGGCGCGCAGCGGCGGGATGGTATAGGTAAGGATCACAGCCACGCCCGCCGAGGCGCACCCGAGCAGCGCGCGATAGACCCACGGCAGGCGCTCCATGGCGGTGACGCTCAACAGCTTTGTCAGCTTCATCCGATGCATTCTGGCCGGGTCGGGACGCCAATCGACCGTCGATGTGCAGACGCCATAAAAGAGATCGGCTTCCCCATAAATGGGATTTTATCTAGCAAGTAGATGCGCGAATGAGATTTCTGTTTGCCTCAGGATCAAGAAAAAACTGCGCCGGAGAGACGCTTCGGGTGCGGGATCGAGGGTCGGGATTCGGCCAGACCTTGACGGCCTGGTCGCTCGGAGCCTGCCGGGCCCAACGAAGCGCCGGCTCATGGGTGCCCTGGGCAAGAGCCGGAAACTAAATTGCTGGGTTCGGACGGGGTTACTGCACCGTAAGCGCGATGGTACCGGATTCCACGGTCGCGCCCGAAGTGCCGGTTACGGCAATGGTGTAGGCGCCGGTTGTGGTGCCGGTGTTGTTGGCTACCACGTTCCTGGTCACGCTTGATCCGCATGCGCCCGCACCGCCGGCGAGGATCGCAAGAAGAGCGATCAATCCGATCATTCTCTGACCTTGGCGCTTCGCGGGCAAGCAAAACAGCAGCACGCAGGCCAAGGCCCCGCCTCCGAAGAGAACCCCACGGCTACCAGGGAAAGAGGGATGCGCCAGCGACGCGCTGCCCGCAGCAATGGTGCTTACGGTGAGCGTGGCCGTAACCGCGCTGGAGCCGGTAACCTGCACCGGGCTGGTTGAACCAAAGCTCAGAGTGGGCACGTCCTGGGCGCCTGGGGGGCTTGCCGTGACGGCGCCGGACAGCCCAACGGCTCCGGTGAAACCTCCGGTGGGCGTGATGGTGATGGTTGAGGTGTTTCCGGTGACCGCGCCTGCGGCCACGGTGACTGCCGTGCCGCCGATGGCGAAAGTGCCGGCGGCCAGATTGACGGTGTAGGCCGCGGTTGCCACGGAGCTTGGGGAATGGCCGCTGGCTGTCGCCATCGCCTCGATTGTCTCCGTTGCAGAAACGGTGATCGTTCCTGAGTAAGCGGCAGACGAAACAGTAGGGGGAGTTCCGTTGGTGGTGTAGTAGATCGTTGCGCCTGCGCTGGCATCTGAAATCGTTACACTTTGCGCCGCGGCGTAGGTTCCGGCAGCGGGCGAGAAAGTTGGTGTTGCTGCCGCAGGCAGATTGATGGTGTAGGCCGCAGTTGCGACGGCACTTGGGGAATGGCCGCTGGCCGTCGCCATCGCTTCGATTGTTTCCGTTGCAGAGACGGCGATGGTGCCTGCGTAAACGGCAGACGAAACGGTCGGGGGAGTTCCGTTGGTGGTGTAGTAGATCGTCGTGCCCGCGGTCGCATCTGAAATCGTCACGCTCTGCGCCGCGGCGTAGGTTCCGGCTGCGGGCGAAAAAGTCGGTGTTGCTGCAGCGGGGAGATCGATGGTGTAGATCGCAGTTGCAACGGCGCTTGTGGAATGGCCGCTGGCCGTCGCCATTGCTTCGATTGTTTCCGATGCAGAGACGGTGATGGTGCCTGCGTAAACGGCAGACGAAACAGTAGGGGGAGTTCCGTTGGTGGTGTAGTAGATCGTCGCTCCCGCGGTCGCATCTGAAATCGTCACGCTCTGCGCCGCGGCGTAGGATCCAGCAGCGGGCGAGAAAGTTGGGGTGGCTGCCGCGGGCAGATCGATGGTGTAGATCGCAGTTGCAACGGCGCTTGTGGAATGGCCGCTGGCCGTCGCCATTGCTTCGATTGTTTCCGTTGCAGAGACGGCGATGGTGCCTGCGTAAACGGCAGACGAAACGGTCGGGGGAGTTCCGTTGGTGGTGTAGTAGATCGTCGTGCCCGCGGTCGCATCTGAAATTGCAACCATCTGCGCCGAGGGGTAGGTTCCTGCGGCCGGAGAAAAGGTCGGGGAGGCTGCTGCCGGGAGACCGATGATAAATACAGCTTTCGCCACGGCGCTGGTGGAGAGTCCGCTGGCCGTTGCAATTGCCTCCAGCGTCTCCGAGGATGCAACTGGAATCGGCCCCGCATAAACGGGAGACGAGACGGTCGGCGTAGTTCCATTGATTGTGTAGTGGATGATCGCGCCCGCTGTCGAATCGGAGATGGTTACGCTCTGCATCGCGGAATAGGTTCCCGCGGCCGGCGAGAAAGTTGGCGTCGCTGCTCCCAGCGGAGAACTTGCCGCCGGCGAATATCTCCAAAGGTCGTTCAGATACCCCAGATTTCCGGATGCATCGTAGCCATAGCCGCCGAAGAGCCAGAGATTGCCGCCGCTGTCGACCCAGCTATTCGCGCCGTCGCGACCACCGGGGGCGTTGCCGGCGGCAGGCGTGCCCCGCGTGCCGTACACGCCGGACTGGCCGCCATTGCTGCCCACAGTGCTGCTTCCGCCCATCCACGCCCAGTCGCCGTTGGCGGGATCGAACAACCAAAGGTCGTTGAGGTAGCCTCCGTTGCCGCCTGAATCCGCGCCAAAGCCCCCCAGGAGCCAAAGATTTCCCTCGGCATCGGCCCACGCAGTAGCTTCTGCCCGGCCGCCGGGAGTATTGCCCGCGGCCGGGGTTCCCAGCGTCCCGTACACGCCAGATTGGGCGCCATTGCCGCCCACGACATCGCTTCCACTCATCCAAGCCCATTGGTTCAGGGCGGGATTGAATTCCCAGAGGTCGTTGAGAAAACCGCCATTGCCGGCCGAATCGTAGCCATTGCCGCCGAAAAGCCAGAGACTCGTGCCATTCCAGGTCGAGGCGTCGCTGCGGTTCCCGGGGATGTTTCCGGCCGCCGGCGTCCCGAGCGTGCCGTAGACGCCAGGCACGTCTCCATTGCTGCCCACCGTCTTGCTTCCCCCCATCCATGCCCATTCAGTCGTCGCGGGGTCGAATTGCCAAAGGCTGTTCAGTTCGTGAAAATTGCCGTTGCCGTCGAAGCCTTGCCCTCCGAACAGCCAGAAGTCGCCGCTGCCGCCGGTCCAGCTTGAGGGGGCAAAAAGGCCTCCGGGCGTGTTTCCGGCCGCAGGTGTTCCCAGCGTCCCGTATGTGCCGGATTGGCCGTCATGGGGGCCGACGGTGCTGCTTCCGCCCATCCATGTCCATTGGTTTGTGGATGGATTGAACTCCCACAGGTCGTTCAGTTCGCCTGCGATCGCGTCGGCATCGTAGACCCACCCGCCAAAGAGCCAGAGATTGCCGCCGCTGTCACTCCAGCCGGCGGCGAAATTGCGGCTTCCCGGCGTGTTTCCCGCGGCGGGCGTTCCCAATGTGCCATAGGCTCCGGGCTGACCGCCGTGGCCGCCCACCGTGTTGCTGCCGCTGATCCACGTCCATTCGCCGGCAGCGGGATCGAACTCCCAAAGGTCGTTGAGATAGCCGAAGTTTCCGTCGACATCGTATCCATAGCCGCCAAAGAGCCAGAAGTGCCCGCTGCCGTCGGTCCAGTTTGCCGCGCCATACCGGCTGCCAGGCGCGTTATCGGCCGCAGGGGTCCGCAAAACGCCGTATACGCCGGGCTGGCCGCCATTGCTGCCCAATGTGCTGCTTCCGCCCATCCATGTCCATTCGTTTTTCTGCGCATTGGCAGCCTGACAAAGACACGCCAACAGAATCAGCAGCCCCGGCCGAAGCAATCGGCTCGGGAATGTGCCCGCAGAGCGGCGGATCAGTGGCGCAGATCGACTCAAGACCGATGACCACCTCAACGTCAGATGAGGTCAGTCTATGGAGCCGGCAAAGGGGAAGATACCGCGTTGAGACGCCGCGCAGAAGTACGGATTCCATTCTGAAACTGGCCGCAAGGTTGCGCAGTATTGGGAATTGCTGACGTGGCTAATTGCTTCCTGGCAGCAACTCTTCCGGCCGACCATCAGGGGTGGTGGCGCGCATGGCTTCAAGAGCGGCAGTCAACTCGGCGGCAAGGGTTTGCTGAATTTCTTCGGACAGCTTTTTGTCGCGACGGGTCAGATAGAAGACATCGATGGCGGTTTCGCCTTCCGTATCGATAAGGGCGACCTTGATGTTGCACTGATGGGCGGAGAGCGAGAGGGCAATTTGCCGGAGCAAGCCGGGAACGTCTTGCGAGATGACCTGCAGGAGCGTGGAGTGGGTAGAGGATTCGGAGTCGAACTCGAGACGGGTGGCGACTTCGACCTTGAGATTGGAGGGGTGGTTCATGTGACGCCGGGCCTCGAGCAACTGCTGGACGGAGACCTTTTGCGCCACTACGTCATGAAGATTGGCGAGGAAGCGGTCCTTCTCGCTGGGGTTCAGCTCCAGGGTGTGAAAGATGTCGGTGAAGTGAAAGCTGTCAACGATGACTCCGGCTTCGTTGGAATAAGCTCCGGCCTTGACGATGTTCATTCCCCAGGCGGCCAGGGTTCCGGCCACGTCGGCGAAGAGGCGGGTGCGGTCGCGGGTAATCACCGTTAGATCGAAGAGCTGGCGGTTGGGGCGCAGGTCGAGCTGGACAGGGTCAGCGTCCAGATTGAGGGCCATCTGGAAGTGGTTGCGGATTTGCTCGGGAAGCCGGGTTTGCAGGTAGCGCTGGGGAAGGCCTTCAAGGAATTGCCGGAGAGATTCGTATTGCGCGGGGAGGACCATGGAGCGGATGCGGTTGAGCAGGGTGGGATCGATGGCGGCGTGGTAGCGGACCTCGTCGACTGAGCGGTCCATGAAGTTAGCGGTCGACATATAAAACTGCCAGAGATTTTCGGCCTTCCACGGCGTCAGCGCGTCGGGATTGACGGCTTTGATGTCGGCAAAGGTCATGATGGTGAGCATCTTGAGCAGTTGCGGGCTGCCGATCTTGTCGGCGAAGCTGCGAACGTTTTCAAGGTCGAAGATGTCGCGGCGCAGGGCCAGCGACATTTCCAGATGCAGCCGGATCAGCTTGAGAATCGACTCGCGCTCCTCGGCGTCGAAGTCCAGGCGGGCGAGAAATGCGTCCGCCAATTCCACGCTCTGGCCGGCGTGTTCTCCGTTGCGGCGGGCTTTGCCGGTGTCGTGCAGCAGCAGGGCCAGCAGGAACAGGTCGAGGCGATCGATTTCCGGCAGCAATTGCGCCAGGCGCTGTTCGTAGTCGTGGGTGGGCGCGCGCAGGCTGTGGACGTTGTCGATGGTGAGGAAGGTGTGCTCGTCGACCGTGTAGCGGTGATAACTGTCGCGAATCACCAACGCGTCGATGCCGTGGAACTCGGGGATCAACATTTCCAGGACGCCGAGCGCGTGCATGGTGCGCAGCGACTGCGCGGCGTGGGGGCCGAGAAGCACTTCACGCAAAGCGTTCCACAGATAGGGCCCTTCGGGAATGTGAATGGCCAGGGCGGGCAGCGCGTCGGTGATGCGGTCTTCGGCGGCTTGCGAAAGCGTGTAGCCGTGGGTGGCCATCAGCGAGAAGATGCGCAGGATGGCAGCGGTATCGTTGAACTGCGCGCCTGGAACGATATCGATGCGGCCTTGGTCGAGCAGGAAGTCGGTTCCAGCGATGGGCGTACGGCGGCGGCGAAACTGCTTGTAGAAGCTGACCGGCGCGGGCAGGTGCTCCATGAGGAGCGCGGCGCGGCGGTAGATGATGCGCGCGTGGCGATAGTAGGTCCGCATCCAGTAACTGGGGTCGGCGGTGCCGCGCGTTTCCAGGCCGATGGAGTTGGCCGCGGCTTCGTCCTGCGACTGCCAGTCGAGCGTGTTGTCGTCGCGGCCGTGGCGGAAGTGGAGAAAACATCGCGCGGCGGCGAGGAAATCGAAGGCAGCTTCGGCGTCGCCGCGGGCGCTCTGAAAAACGCCCCCCCGCTGGCGAGGCCATTCCTTGGTTTCCTTGAGGTGGAAGAGCAGGGCGAACCAGACGGCGAGGTGGTAGTCGCGCAGACCGCCTGGACACTCCTTGAGGTTGGGTTCCAGGTGAAAGATCGTGTTGCCGTACTTGGCGTGGCGGGCGCGGGCGATCTCGCCCAGCTTCTGCGTTACTGTGTTCCACTCGCTCAGCACCAGGCCCGGTAGGACGGTTTGATGAAGCTGCTGGTAAAGCGGGAATTGACCGGCGAGGAAGCGGCGGTCGAGCGTGGCCAGGGTGAATTCGAGGTTGTCGGGGTCGAAGCGACCGGCTTCCTTCACGGTGCGGGAGCTGGGGCTGGCGCGAAGACCGATGTCCCACATGCCCTGAATGATGGAGCGGACGGCTTCTCTGGATAGCTCCTCGGTCTTTTCGTCGGCAAAGGTGAAAAGAACATCGATGTCGGAGTAAGGGAAGAGATCCTTGCGTCCGTAGCCGCCCAGGGCGAGAAGCGCTACGTTCAGCGAAGGCAGTCCGGCGAAGGCTCTGCGCCACATTTCAATGAGGATACGGTCCACTACCGCGGAGCGGCGGCGGATGGCGGCGGTGCCGTCCCCGGTGCGCTCGCAGGTCTGGCGAACGAGGGCCATCTCCCTCGTATACTGCTCCCGAAGATCGTCAACCGCCAAAGCGACTGGGTTCATGATGAATGTGGTGAGGCCCTGCCGAAGCAAGTAAGGAATTATTTACAGAATAAGCGATTTTCTTCCCGCTGGGGAGATTTGGGTCTGGATGGAGGCAAATCGTTCGCGGAGGCGTTCCCTGAGCCCTGGCTTTGGGTCAACGTGTGACGTGCTCGGCACATTGATTCGCAGGAAGCAGCGGGTAAGCCAGCCGGTGTTTGCTCGCTTCCTCAATTCGAGCGAATCCACCGTGGAGAAATGGGAAACGGGTGCCAAAAAGGCCAGCGGCATGGCGCTCAAGCTGCCGGATATTGTCGAAAAGCACGGGCTGAAGATGCTTGCCTGAGGATTGGACCCTACGGATTGGAAATCGCCCGGCCCGATGCTCAAGAGCGAGACCCTGTCACCTGGCCTTTTTACTCTGGGCGCGCTTTCTGAGCACTCCGATTAGAGCTGGAATCATTCCAGCCATCATCATCATCATCATTGGCCCAAGAACCACTGACAGGCCTCTGCTGGGTGCAGGGAACTTGCTGAGCAGAGCTTCAGCGGCAGGGCTAAGATCGCCGGACGGCGTTATGACAAGGCGGGGCAGCCAGGCAAAGAGCACAAAGACCAGGACAAATCCCAGCGATGCGACGAGGACGGCTCCGGCAAGTGACAGGAGGAGTCTCCTGCGATCGATTGTGTCTTCGGGTTGGAGCGCAACGCCGGATCTCATGGCGGAAGTCTAGCACGAACTTTGCTCGTTTTAGAGCGCTGTTTCTCCGCGCTCGTCGTTGCGGATGCGAATGGCTTCCTCAATGCGGCTGACAAAGATCTTGCCGTCGCCGATGCGCCCGGTGCGGGCGGCGGACCCGATGGCCGCGATGGCCCGGTCCTTCATCTCGTCCACCACGACCAGTTCGATCTTGACCTTGGGTAGAAGGTCGACCGTGTATTCGCGGCCGCGGTAGAACTCGGTGTGGCCCTTCTGGCGGCCATGGCCGCGGGCCTCGAGAATCGTCATGCCTTCAATGCCTGCTTCCAGCAGCGCATCCTTGACGGCGTCCAGCTTGGAAGGCTGGAGTATGGCTTCAATCTTGAGCATGTTCAAAATGCCTCGTTTGACAGCGTAACAGGCTGACCCGCTGCTTGGGCGATCTCAGTCGATCATTTAAAGAATCAGCGTCCGATTCAGGCACCAGAACCCCAATTAGGATCAAGAGTTGAAGTCGTAGCCTTCCTCGTTGCGTTGGGAGCGGTCGAGCCCGGCGACTCCCTAATCGGCAGAAACACGCAGCCGCATGACCTTGTCCACCGCAAAAGCGGAATAGCGCTCCCACAATCGAGATGCTCCAGGCAATTGCCTCGCCGGCAAGCTGGTTCGGCGATGAGGCGTGGACAGAATGAGGAAATAGTCGGAAGCCATGGCCGGTTGTCGGTTCACAACACGCGATGCATGTTCAGCGCGAGAGCAGCATCGGAAAATCGGCAACCTGGAGTTCAGCCGCCACGGTGCGGTTCAATGCATCTCGAAATGCATTCGCAAAATGGCGTCAGTGAGCAATTCTGATCAGGTCGAACTCAGGGAAATCGAGGTATAGTAAAGAAATGGCGGCGATACCAGAGCGGGACCACTACCTATTCGGTGCGTTGGAGAGCAGTGCCAACAACCGCATCAAACTGAAGGAAGTGAGCTACGGCTTTGAAGAGCCTGAGGGCGTGTTTCTTACGTCGTTGGATTTTGCGGTGAATTGGATTCGCAAGAACTCCGTTTGGCCCATGACATTTGGTCTGGCCTGCTGCGCAATCGAGATGATGTCGATGGGCGCCTCACGCTATGACATTGCGAGATTTGGAGCGGAGGTCTTCCGTCCGTCTCCCCGGCAGTCGGATTTGATGGTGGTGGCGGGCCGCGTATCCAACAAAATGGCACCTGTTATCCGCCGGCTCTATGACCAGATGCCGGAGCCGAAGTGGGTTATTTCCATGGGCGCCTGCGCCACTTCGGGCGGAGTCTTCAATAACTATGCCCTGGTGCAAGGGGTGAACCAGGTGGTTCCGGTCGACGTGTATGTTCCGGGGTGCCCGCCGCGGCCGGAGCAACTTTTATATGCAATCACGCTTCTACAAGAGAAGATCCAGCGCGAGCCACGCAGTCTGCTCAAGACACTGAATGCCGGATGAGCAGAATGGAATGTTGCAACTTCTGCAGTCAAAGGTTACCGAAGTAACACTCGCCGTTTTGCAATCGTTGAACAACTGGATACTCCTTCTTGTTGAAAAAAATGTTCTTTCGGAATTCACCTATGGTACGTTTAAATTGTGCTGTAGGGACACTTATCGCTCCGATTTGTTGTGCGGATTCGAGTTAGTCCGAGCCACTCGCGAGCTCGAAACAGCATTTATCCACTGGCCGTTCAGATCTGTTGCGGAGGAAAAACGCATGTCTTTTCGTGTTTCAAAGTCTGTGAGCTGGGCTTTAGCCTTGGCTTTTGTGGGTTCAATGTCCATCGCCCTTGCGGCACAGGACTCAGCCAAACCTGCCACGGCGGCCTCCTCGGATTCCCCGTCGAAATGGGACATCTTCGCGGGATACAGCTACCTGGCTCCGCACGGATCGGTAGGGACTAAAGATCAGCTGCAGGCAACGAGCGTCACTTACGGCTCAATTCTCAGTGTTGCCCGGTACTTCAATGAGTACGCAGGTATTCAACTGGAAGCCGATGAGCACATTCCGAATGAGAATATCTACTACCCTAATTGCCCAAGTTGCGGCACGACGTGGGCCAATAATGACTTCTCCGGGGGAGGCGGTGGCTTGATCTTCCGATTTCCAAGTGAGAACGTAACCCCGTTCCTTCACGCCCTGGTGGGTGTGGAATATGTTGGAACGCTCCATGCGCCCACAGATACATTTGGCGCCGTAGTGACGGCCGGCGGGGGGTTGGACTACGCTACGCCGTTATTCAACCGTCATCTGGCTTTACGCATCTTCCAAGCCGATTACCAGTACACGCATGAAAACTGGTTTGATGGCCGCGGCAATTTCAATATTGTGCGTGTGAGTTCAGGATTCGTGTACCACATCGGATCGATTGCACCGCCGCCGCCTGTAACTCTGGCCTGCTCGGCAAGTCCGGCGTCCATCTACCCTGGCGATCCGGTGACAGTCGTCGCGACCGCTGGAGCACTCGATCCGAAGCTCAATGCGGTTTACTCCTGGTCTGGAACCGGAGTGACCGGGACCGGAACCACCGTCACTGTGGCTACAGGTTCGCTGACCGCAGGCAGCTATACAGTGAAGGGCACCGTCAAGGAAGGAAAGCCTGGCAAGGAAGGCTTGAAGCCCGGCCAGACGGCGGATTGTTCGGCCAGCTTTACGGTCAAAGCCTACGAGCCGCCTACAATCAGTTGCACGGCCAACCCAACGACCATCAAGCCTGGCGAGACCAGCGCAATTACCTCGATGGGCATGAGCCCGCAGAATCGCCCGCTCACCTACACCTACTCAGCTTCGGCCGGCTCGGTAAGCGGCAGCGGCACAACGGCAACTTACTCGTCCGCCGGTGCACCCACCGGTGCGGTGGAAATTACCTGCAATGTGTCCGATGACAAGGGTCAGTCGGCAACGGCCAACACCAGCGTGACCATTACTGCCCCGTATGTTGCACCGGTTCCGCATACCCAGGCGCTTTGCTCGATCAGCTTCGCCAAGGACAAGGAACGTCCAACCCGCGTAGACAACGAAGCCAAGGCATGCCTCGACGAAGTTGCTCTTGACCTGCAGCGTCAGTCGGACGCCAAGGCCATGATCGTCGGCGAGTCGGATGCCAAGGAGAAGGCCAAGGTCGCGAAGGAAGAGGCGATGGAGGCCAAGCACAAGCATCCGAAGCCGGTTACCGACGACGCAGCCCAGCGCGCTGTCAACACCAAGGAGTACCTGGTGACCGAGAAGGGTATCGATGCTTCCCGCATCAGCGTCTTTGTCGGTTCTACCGATGGTCAGACGGTGGAAGACTACTTGGTTCCTTCCGGAGCGACATTCACGGCAGACGTGAATGGAACCACTGCTGTGGATGAGACTGCGGTGAAGCCCATTGCACGCAAGCCACTCGGCGCCAAGCACCACGCTCACCACAAGAAGGCGGCAAGTTAACGCGTACAGGCAGCGAATCAATTCCCCGGGCTTTGCCATGCTTCAAGGAAGAGCCCGGGGATAAAAAGACAGAGTGGTTTCTCCTGGATCGATTTGAGGCTGACCGGTTAGCTGGTCGGCCTCATCAATTTTGAAAGACTTAATTTATTCATATTTGTTTTGGTACACCGGGAGCTTGTTGCTTGAATGAGCAGTATGCCTATTCGTCTTGAATTTCTGAACCGGCGCGGAGGTCTCGCGCGGGTCATTTCACTTCTGTTGATTGCAATTATCTTTCCCAAGCTGTCAGGGCAGGCGTTTTGGAGCGCCGTTGGTCCGGCAGGCGGAGACGCGCGATCCTTTGCCGCAGTTCCCGGACAGCCGAATCACCTGTACCTTGGCACGCTCGACAGTTGGATCTACGAATCAGTGGATCGGGGAGCGTCCTGGCGCAGGCTGGCGAAGATGGGCCTCACCGACGATATGGTCATCGATAACATCGTTGTCGACGAGGCGAATCCCTCCACCGTTTATGTTGCCGCGTGGAAGCTGGACGAGACCGGCGGAGGATTGTGGGTCAGCCGCGACGGTGGCAGGAACTGGAAAGAAGCCGATGGCCTGCGCGGCCAATCGATTCGAGCCTTTGCCCAGGCACCCTCCAACCCCAGGGTGCTCTTTGCGGGAAGCCTTGTAGGAGTCTTCCGCTCCAATGACGCGGGCGCGTCCTGGGCGCTGATCAGCCCGCCCGATAGCAAGGAGATTCACGAGATCGAATCACTCGCAGTGGACCCGACCGATCCCGATATTGTCTATGCCGGCACCTGGCATCTGCCATGGAAGACCGAGGACGGCGGCAAGAACTGGAAGAACATCAAGGAGGGTGTGATTGAAGACTCCGATGTGTTTTCCATCATCGTTGACCCGGCAAAGCCGAGCGCTGTTTTTCTGAGCGCGTGCAGCGGCATCTACAAGAGCGAGAACGGCGGCGAGCAGTTCAGTAGAATTCGGGGAATTCCTGCGGACGCCCGCCGGACGCGCGTTCTCATGCAAGACCCTAACCATCACGAAGTGGTGTACGCAGGAACCACGCAGGGACTTTATAAAACCATTGACGGCGGCCAGAGTTTCAGCGCCATGACCGGCCCCGACGTGATTGTGAACGACGTCTATGTGGACCCGGCCGACTCGAACCATGTGCTGCTGGCGACCGATCGCGGCGGCGTGCTCGCGTCGAGCGATGCGGGGGCGACTTTTGCGGCGTCAAATGCGGGCTTCTCCGAGCGCAAGGTGGATGCACTGCTGGTGGACCATGCAGATCCGGCTCGCCTCTACGCGGGCGTGGTGAACGACAAGAGCTATGGCGGCGTGTTTGTTACGCTCAATGGCGGCGCCATCTGGGACCAGATTGGCGATGGACTCGAAGGGCGCGATGTGTTCGCACTGGCGCAGGCACAGGATGGAACGGTGGTGGCCGGAACCAGTCACGGCATATTCGTTCTGGTTCAGGATCTCGCGGCGGGGGTGTCGCCGCATTGGGAGCCGAGAAACATCGTCGCCAACACAATTGCGACGAGGGCGACGGAAACCGTGAGAGGAAGACGCGTAAACGTGGAGAAGAGGGCCAAGTTGCCGGTCATCGAGCTCAGCAGTCGCGTGAATGCGCTGGATGTCAGCGGAGAGGGGTGGCTGGCTTCAACCAGTGTCGGCCTGTTCACTAGCAACGACCAGGGCGCAACCTGGCAGGGCGGCATGGTGATGGACTCAGGCGATTACCAATCTGTCTCCTCGCTGGGATCGACAATGGCAGCGGCGCGGCCGGACGGCGTAGTCATCTCCAGCAATGCCGGCTTTACGTGGACGCCGCTGCGCATTCCATCGATGCTCACCGTCATCCATCGCGTGGCGTTTTCCCCGGAAGGAACCATATGGCTGGGAGCGCGCGAAGGCGTCTACTTCACGCACGACCAGGGCAAAACGTGGCTGTGGATCGAGCGGCTGCCGTTCCGCGATGTGGATGACCTGTCTTACGATGCGGGTCTGGGAAAGGTGCTGGCCAGTTCGCGATCGAGCGACCAGATTTACGCGATCGATCCGAAGACGTCGAGCTGGAAATGGTGGCAAACCGGCTACCGGATCGGCCTGGTGCGCGCTGCCGGAAAGCGCATGGTCGCGGCGTCGCTTTATGACGGCGTGCTGGTGGAACCGCTCGCGGGCGGGGTCCAGGCCGGGCAAAAGTGAATCGCTCGCCGCGAGTTCTGTATCATCGAGATATGCAGACTGAGATTGCGGAGACTCGCCAACCCGCCGCCTTTCCGAGCCATTCGTTTCAAACGCATGACCTACGGCTTGAGCCTATTGCCGCCAAGGTGCTTGCAGGCCAACGGCTCGACTTCAACGACGGGCTGGCGCTGTACGGATCGCGGGATGTGTTGGCGGTGGGCTGGCTGGCCAATACCGTGCGCGAGCGGATGCACGGCGATCTTACCTACTTCAATGTCAATCGCCACATCAATCCGACCAACGTCTGCGTGGCGGCATGCAAGCTGTGCGCCTTCGGGCGGAAGAAGGGCGACCCGGCCGGCTACACCATGGCTCTCGAAGAAGCCTACGAGACGGCGGCGACCGGCTACTCGGAAGCGGTCACGGAGTTTCACATCGTGGGCGGGCTGCACCCGGATCTTCCGTTCGAATACTTCCTCGATCTGGTGCGCGGACTCAAGCAGCGATTTCCCAAGGTGCACATCAAGGCCTTCACCATGGTCGAGGTCGCATACCTGGCTCGGCGTGCCAAACTCACCGTCGAGCAAACGCTGATCAAGCTGCGCGAGGCCGGCGTGGACTCTATGCCTGGCGGCGGGGCAGAGATTTTTGCGGCGCGCGTCCGGTCCATTATCTGCGACCACAAGATCGACGGCGAAGAGTGGCTGGAGACGGCGCGCATGGCGCACAAACTAGGGTTCAAGTCGAACGCGACCATGTTGTACGGGCACATTGAGAACGATGAAGACCGCGTGGATCACATGCTCAAACTGCGTGCCGTGCAGGACGAGACAGGCGGCTTCCAGACTTTTATTCCGCTCGCGTTTCATCCGGAAAATACGCCGCTTGACCACTTGCCGGTGACCACGGGATTGACGGACATCCGGCAAATTGCTGTGGGCCGGCTGCTTCTGGATAACTTCCCGCACATCAAGGCGTACTGGCAGATGATGACGCCGAAGATCGCGCAGATCGCGCTGCGCTTTGGTGCGGACGATCTGGACGGCACGGTGATCGAGGAGAAGATTTACCACGATGCCGGGGCCACCACGCCGCAGGGCATGACGCGCAAGGAACTGTGCCGCCTGATCACTGAGGCTGGCCGCATCCCCGTGGAGCGCGATACGCTTTACCACGCGGTGACGCGGACCGAGGACAGCTTTACGGTGGCGGTTTAAAGCAGCTTCGGAATTTATGTGGTCCCAGGAATGGGCATACAGGTAACTTTTTCTTTAGGAAAAAGCCAATTGAGCCTGTGCTTCCGGACTTCGGTAATTCCGAATCGGCTATAACCGCAAAGATAAGGACGCGGTGCCCGGAGGGCTCCCAGTCCGGGCAACCAACTGCTGTGCGGCAACCGGCGTCTTTCCATTCATTGACCGGACCAATTATAGCTGGCGAGAAGTTTGCCGTCGGCGCCGACCAGGAGCAGCGCCGCGTGGCCCGAGGGAAGTGTGCCGGCGAACGATCTGCCGCTGCGCAGGTCAGTGAATGAGACGGCGGTCTGATTCGATTCGGACGTCACGACGTAGAGGGTTGCATTGGTGAAGCGGGTAGGGCAGATCAGAATTCCCGGGTCTGCGATTGAAGTGGAGTAGACAGGCGCGATGCCCGCCGCTTTGAGCGCGTAACTGTAGACTTCGGCGACGGCGCGGAGATTGCTGTTCAACTCGAGTGGGAGTGCCGCGAAGAGGATTTTGCCCTTGCCGAGCGGCTTTTCTACCCAGTCTGCTCCGTCCGGGAGAATGGCGCGAGTGAGGGTGGTGGTTTTCAGTCCGGTGTAGGTGAGAGTTTCGTCGCCTCCGGGAAAGTGAAACAGATTCTCGCGGGTTAACAGAGGGCCGACGGTGTAGGGAATTCCGATCGCGGATTGACGGCCGGTGGGATGAAGATGAGCATCCTCGCCGAATGGGCCGGTGATAAGTAGAGTCGCGCCGGCGTCAACGCGCTGCTGGATGGCGGCCCAGGCGGCGTCGGTCAACCCGAACGGCGAGGGCAGAAGAATCAACCTCGGCGAACCGAGCAGTTCGGGCTGGTACTCGCCCACGGCATAGGTCTGGCTGCGGGCGTAGTTGTAAAGCGCGCGCATGGCGGTCTGCTGCGCCTCCATGGCCGATCCATTTGCCACTGAAAGCTGGTAAGACTGCGGCAGCACGATGGCCACCTCGGGGAGGGTGAGTGCGTCAGCGAAGGGTGCGGCCTGGCGGGCGAACTTGCCAAGGTCGCGCATCATGTTCTCCCACACCTTCGACGAGCCGTCGCTGCGCAACATGCCGAAATCGGCTTCGCGGTCCCAGTCCCATTGCATGGCTCCGCTTGAGCCGGCGGCAAAGCCGAGCGCCCACTTCCGCTCCGTGAGGCCCAGGCCGGTGAATTCGTCGTAGCGCCATGCGCCATCGGGATACCAGGCGGGCTGATAGCCGGTTTCGCCGGTGATGTTGGGCACGCCGGGACGCTTGGCCGCGACTGAGTCCCACAGCAGCGCATCGTCTTGCCAGTAGGTGTGGTTGGTGGTGAAAGAGACACCGGCGCCGCCGTAGAACTGATTGAGCACGCGGTCGGTGACGCCGCCTTCATCCTGGCCGACGTCGATCAGTTGCCGGCTGCCGGTGGACCGGATGAGCGCGACCATTTGCTTGACCCAGCCGCTGAACATGTCCTGCGCGAAGAGGTTGTAGTCGAGCGCGCGCACCTGGTTGGGGTTGCCGTATCGGTCGTAGCGCAGGTCGGCGGCGGCGGGCAGCGGGATGGCGTCGAAGCTCGACAGGCTTTCAGGAGTCATGCGCCACGCGTCGGCGAGAGCCGCGAGATGGCCGTATTTTTGCGCAAGCCATTTGTGCCATGCGGCCGATTCCGTCGGGTCGCCGTTGGGCAGGTTGCCGTGAAAGGTCTGGCGGGGATTGGAGAAGCTCGGCTCGTTGATCAGGTCCCAGGAAAGCCAGGGTACATCTTTGAATTGCTCGACGACCGAGCGGATGTAAGCCTGCTCGGCCTCGACCGAGGCGGGATCGGTGTAGGGATTGGCCGGCGTGACCGCGGGATCCTGCCCGCGCGGGACGGGGCCGGAGTGCGGCGAGAAGGCGAAAAAGGTGAAATTGACGGCGATGCTGTGGCGGTGGGCGCAATTGAGGAAGGCCTCCAAGTTGCGGCTGAAGCGCTGATCCACGCCGCCGTTTTCCGGGTTGATGAATTTGCCGTTGGGCATCCACACGCCGGTACGCACAAAGCTCACGCCATGGGATGCCATCTCGGCGAAATCCTTGTCCCAGACGGCCGCGTTGCGCGGGCCGGAGAAATCCCAGCCGTTCTCTTCGGTAGAGAAATAGTTGGTGCCGACGGGGAAAAAGGGCTTGCCGTCGAGCGTAAGGAAGTCGCCGTGGACGCCGAGAGCGGGGCCGGAGGCGAGCGCGCTGCGGTCGGAGACAAGAAATCCGTTTTGGTAGAACTCTTGGGGGCGGCCGCCTTGCGCGAGGACGGCATTGACCGTATAGAAGCCGGGCGGAAGCGGCTGGTGAAAGGGCACGTCGAGATCTTCGACGGGCTTGCCGTCGAGCGGAATCGTGGTTTTGGCGACGATGCCCTTTTCAGACGAAAGCTGCAATTGGACTTCGCCATCGACCGTTGCGCCTGGTCTTTGTTGGCGGGGAAAGCGCAGATGAGCAGTGAGCACAGGAGGCTCGCCGGGGCGGATGACGGAGAACAGCGCTTCGATGGAAAAACCGATTGCGCCCTGGCTGGCATAATCTGCCGCTTGCCGGATGAGGGCGAGGCCGTCTTTGGATTCCCAGTAGCCGGGGTCGGGATCGAAATCCAGGGCTACACTGCGGGTGCCGGCCATGCGGTTGTCGGGACCGCGACCGGCGTGATCGGCGACGATGATGGGAGCGGCGACGAACTGGCCGGCAGAGTCAGCCATGTAGCCGAGGCCGTTCAGACGGCCTTCGACCGCAAAGAAGTGCTGCGCATGAATCTGCAGTGAGGGCAGCCACGCATAGCCGGCGCGCCAATGAAATGCTGCGTCGCGGGCGACAGGAACTTCATATGTATGCCGGAAACCGAGGGCGCGGGAGTAGGTGTCCTGCGGGACGGCTGCAATGTATTGGCCGTTAGCCAGGCTGACGGGCACACTCAACGGCCGGCCGCCGAGGATGAGCAAATTTCCGCCGGCATTAAGGTACTGCTCGATCGCTTTCCACGAGTCTGCCGGAACAGACGAACCATAAGGCAGGATTAGAAGATCGGAATCGGCGAGAGTGTCTGCGGCAGCCAACGCGGTTTCATCCGCAAAAACAGGGTTGAGAGCTTGCAAAGCTCGCTCGATCGTTGCGCGGTCGATAGGTTTGCTGGCTGTGGTAGGGAAGCCAGGCTGCCAGAAGACAACGACCTTGGCTTGACCCAGCGAAGAAAGAAGCGATGCCACGAAGAGAGCAGAAATGATTCTACGCATGTGGTTTCCCCGTTTGATGGCCGGCTCAATCCGCATGGAAAGAATGAAAGCGCGAAGATTGTGCAACTTTGGGCCGGGGATGATGTTATCGCTATCATGCGGGGTTTGAGAAGGGAGAGGAGGGCGGGAGAGGACACGAGCCGCAGAGTCAACCGCAGTTCCGTCGACTGCGCAGGCCGCAAAATATGCAGCCTGCTCCGATCTGGACGACAGGCCGTTTTGTGAATCACCTTCTGGGGGACTGGCTATTGCGGGGGAGCAGGCGGCGGTCCGTTGCCAGAACCTCCAGTTGGACCGCCGGGCGGTGGGCCCATAGCGCTTACGCCGGTGGCCACAAAGGCACCATCCTTGACGGCGCCTTCGGCTCGCACTGTATCGCCAACCTGGATATCGGCCAGGGTGATGGGATCGCGGCGCTTGCGGAACGAGGTGTTGTCGTCGGCTACAAACGAGTAAGGCTTGTTGTCGACGGAGCCTGTCAGGGTCACCTTCACGCCATCGATGGCGGTGACTTTGCCCATCAGCCAGGTCTTGCCGTAGTTGGCCTGCATCTCGCGCATCTGCTTGGCGCGCTCGGGGTCGATCTGCATCACCATCGTGGCGCCCACTGACTTGGCCGCCGCGTCCACGTCACCCATGGCGGCAATCGCGTCGCCGACCTTGATGTCGGTGGATTTGATCGGGTTGGGTGGAGTGTAGCCGCCACCTCCGCCGCGCTGGCCGCCGCCCTCAGCGCCTTCGCCGCGCTGCTGCGGCGGCTGCTTGGCGACGCGGGTGTCGGCGCTGAAGTGGATCGTGTAGGTTTCGCCTGCTTCAGTCTTGACGGTGTAATGGTCAGCGGCCACTTCGGTGACGGTTCCCATCAGCCCGCGTCCCATGCCCATGCCGCCACCCCAGCCTCTGCCCCCGCGCTGGCCGCCTTGCCCGCCGCCCTGCCCTTGCGCCTGTGGCCGGGCGGCGGGCGGCGGCGTGGTTGTATCCTGGGCTGACGCGGCTACGCCCAGGGCGATGGCAAAGACGAAAGAGCTGAGAATTCGGAAGTTCATGGAGACTCCTGCGAGCCGAACGGGCGGCTCTATCAAGATAGACGTTGGAAGGCGAGGCGGGGACGACCAGTGCGTGAAAGAAGGCGCATCGATACTGGGGTCCCTCCAACGTTCAGTCCGCACAACACCGCCGGAAATAACTGGAGCGCGGCGCCCGGAGGGTCCCCAGGTCGGGCACCTGGGGTCTGATTTAGGATTCCTAGTAGCTTCCTCCGGGAAGCGCTCCGGAGGTCCCCCGCTTGATTCGTCCCCGCATTGCCGCCGCAATTCTATCTGTTGTTCTTCTCCCTTGTGCCAGCAGGCCGGCGCTTGCAGCTTCGACCGATGCTGCTCCAATGCCGATTGCGTCGGCTGCGCAGGCTGCCGATACGGGTTCGCTTGAAGCCATGAGCGGCGAGTATACCGATCCCACCGATCCCGACACGCCGCTCAGTTTCTATGTCAAAAACGGAAAGCTGGCGATAGAGTCGGAGCGGCGCGTACCCGCGGAACTGAAAGCGGTGTCGGCGACTGAGTTTGCCATTCCAGATTCGAAATTGACGGTAAAATTCACGCTCGATTCTTCAGGTCACGGCGCAACTGCGGTTGTCTCCGATCAGCCGGACGCGATTTTCAAGCGTACCGGCACGGCTGTGCACCACCTCTTTCACGACTATCAGCGGAGTGAGGTCATGATTCCTATGCGCGACGGCGTGAAGCTGCACGTGGTGTATCTGAAGCCGTCGGACATCAGCGCGCCGCTGCCGTTCCTGATCCAGCGCACTCCGTACGGTTGCGATGGAACCAGCCAAGCTGCCTTCTTCGGAGGCCGCCCCGAGCTCGCGCGCGACGGCTACATCTACGTGTGCGCGGACATTCGCGGGCGACACAAAAGCGAGGGCGAGTTTGTAATGATGCGGCCGCTGGCTGATCACAAGGACACCAAAGCCATTGACGAAAGCACGGATACCTACGACACCGTGGCGTGGCTGCTGACCAATGTGACGGGCAACAACGGGCGAGCGGGGGTTGTGGGCACCAGCTACCCCGGATTCCTTGCCATGATGGCGGGCATCGATCCGCATCCTGCGGTGAAGGCAGTTTCGCCGCAGGCTCCGATGATCGATGTATGGATGGGCGATGACTTCTTCCACAACGGCGCATTCCGGCAAACCTATGGCTACGACTATGTCTACGGAATGGAGACGAACAAGGAAGAGTCACAAGTGGATTACGGCAAAGACAAGGACGGCAGGCCGAAAGATGGTTTCGATTTCTTTCTGGAGCGGGGAAGTTTTGCCGAGGATGTGAAGAAATCCGGCTCGAAGATGCTGCCCACGTGGAAGCTTTTCTTGGAGCATCCGGCCTACGACTCCGTGTGGTCGTCGCGCGGCGTGCAGCACTACCTAAACACCGTGGCCGTTCCCACGCTGACGGTGGGCGGCACCTACGACCAGGAAGACATGTTCGGGCCGCAGATTGAATATCAGACCCTTGAGCCGCACGATGCGAATCATCAGAACTTTCTCGCCCTGGGGCCTTGGCGGCATGGTTACTGGGGCTCGTCGTCGCGGCACCTGGGCAATGTCGTCTTCGGCGAGGCAATTGGCAAGGAGTTCCGCTCGCAGATCGAGGCCAAGTTCTTTGCGCATTACTTGAAAGACGCTCCGGGAGAAAACAAAGCCGGATTCGATCTTGGAAACATGGCCAGCTTTCAATCCGGATCGAACATATGGAAGCGCTACGCGCACTTCCCGCCCAAGGAGGCGCAGACCACAAGCCTGCACCTGGCAGCCGGCGGCATGATGAGCTGGAGTGAGTCGGCAGCGCAGGCAAAAACCAGCTACGTCAGCGATCCCGCCAACCCGGTTCCGTACAGGCATAGGCCGATTCAGCCTACCTATAGCCCAGGATCCGAGTGGTACAACTGGATGACCGAAGACCAGCGCTTTGTCACCGATCGCAAGGACGTTGCAGTGTGGAAGCTTCCGGTGCTCAAGAAGGATATGATCCTGACCGGCGAGGTAATTGCGGACATATATGCCTCCACCGCCGGCACCGACAACGACATCGTGGTCAAGCTCATCGACCAGTATCCGGACGACGACGCAGACGCAAAGATGCGCGGTTACCAGTTGATGACCAACGAGGAGATCTTCCGCGGGCGCTATCTGCAGGGCTTTGACAAGCCGACGCCGCTGCGGGCCGGGTCTGTGCACGAGTACAAGTATTCGCTGCACGATGTGGACCACGTGTTCAAGGCCGGGCATACGGTTGTGGTGGAAGTGCAGAGCACGTGGTTCCCCCTCTACGACCGCAACCCGCAGACGTTTGTGCCCAACATCATGACCGCCAAGCCCGAGGACTACAAGCCGGCGACCATTTCGATCTATTCCGGCCAGGAACTGGATTCGACGCTACAGTTGCCGCTGGTGAATGCCTGCGATCAGATTGAGTGTTTTTGAGGGAAGAATCTTGAAGGTTAATCGCAGCATCCAAAACAGGCGTTAGAATAAGAGCAGCCCATGGTTCTCCATCAGCCCATCCCGGCACTCCTCTAGCGGCGCCCGCCGCCAATACTGTTCTGCGCCTTTTTCCCACACGGAGCTAAAACAGGATTCTGCCGGGCACGATGCCGGCGAAGAGGATTTCGATGATCGATCGATTGGAACAGATGGAGCAGCGTTACGATGACCTTTCCGCCCAGCTCGGGCTTCCCGAGGTCATTACCGACCACGAAAAGTATCAGAAGGCCGGCCGCGCGCTGCGCGAACTGGAAGCGCCGGTGCTCAAGTTTCGCGAGCTGAAACAGGTGCGCCAGGGACTGGCCGAGGCACGCGCCATGCTTGCGGAGAGCGACGCCGATATGCGCGCCATGGCCGAGGAAGAGATTGCCGCGCTGGCTCCGCGCGAGTCGGAACTTGAAGAAGAGATCAAGGTGCTGCTGCTGCCCAAGGACCCCAACGACGAGAAGAACGTGATTCTGGAGATTCGCGCCGGTACTGGCGGCGACGAGGCATCGCTGTTCGCAGCCGAAATCTTCCGCATGTATACGCGCTTTGCCGAGCAGCACAAATGGAAAGTCGAGGTCATGTCGCTGTCGGAGTCCGGCGTGGGCGGCTACAAGGAAGTGATTGCGATTATCGAAGGCGAACGCGTCTACTCGCAGATGAAGTGGGAGAGCGGCGTGCATCGCGTGCAGCGCGTGCCGGCCACAGAGACGCAGGGACGCGTGCATACATCGGCGGTTACCGTTGCGGTGTTGCCTGAGGCCGAAGATGTAGACATCAAGATCGAAGCCAAGGACATCCGCATCGATACTTTCTGCTCGTCGGGTCCAGGCGGCCAGTCGGTGAACACAACTTATTCCGCGGTGCGCATCACGCATATCCCGACCAACACCGTGGTGAGCTGCCAGGATGAGAAGTCGCAGATCAAGAATCGCGACAAGGGCATGCGCGTGCTGCGTTCGCGCTTGTACGAAATGGAGATGGACAAACAGAACGCGGAGCTGGCCAAGGAGCGCAAGCAGATGGTGGGCACGGGCGACCGCAGCGAGAAGATTCGCACCTATAACTTCCCGCAGAACCGCATGACCGACCACCGCATCGGCCTTACGCTTCATCAGCTTGACCTGGTGATGGAAGGCCGCCTTCAGCCCATCGTGGATGCGCTCATTGCGCATTATCAGTCGGAGCAGTTGAAGGGCGAAGCGCATCAGGCGGCATAAGGCGTGCCAGCTCTCAGTAATTTCGTCCCCGGCGGAAGGGCGCGGCTATGGTTCGGGCCGCATCCGGATCGCGCACGCCAAGATGCTGAGACACTTCTGTTGCATTTGCTGGGTAAAAACAAGGCTTGGCTGATTGCCCACGCCGACGAAGAGATTCCCGACGACCAGGCTGATCGCTACATGGTATTGCTTGAACGCCGCAAGACGGGCGAGCCCATCCAATACATCACCGGCGAAACAGAATTCTACGGCTTACCCTTTCGCGTCACGCCCGACGTCCTCATTCCGCGCCCCGAAACCGAGCATCTTGTCGAGAAAGCCCTCGAACTCGCCATGTTGTCGGATCGCTTTGTAACAGGGCATGACTTCAGTCGTGCCGAAAGCCGCGCAAAACAAAACCGGGCTTTAGCCCCTGCCGGCCGTTCTTCGAAAACGCCACGCATCCTCGACATCGGCACGGGTTCCGGCGCAATCGCCATAGCGCTCGCCCATCACCTCCCCAATGCCCAAATCACCGCCCTCGACATATCCGCCTCAGCACTCGAAATTGCCCGCGAAAACGCACTCCGCAACGCCATCACCGACCGCATCCAATTCATCCAAAGCGATCTGCTCGCTGCTGTCGCGCACCAGCGTTTCGACCTCGTCGTTTCCAATCCGCCCTACGTGCCTATCACCGACCGCGCCTCGCTCTCAATCGAAGTCCGCGAACATGAGCCGGCGCTGGCGCTGTTTGCCGGCGACGATGGTCTCGATGTGATTCGACGCCTCATTCCCGCGGCCTTTGCCGTTCTCGAACCCGGTGGGTTTCTGCTCATTGAGATCGGCTACGGCCAATCGGAGGCGGTTGCTGCCTTGATGGCCGATGCGGGCTTTGAGCGAATCGAATTCGTTCCAGACCTGCAAGATATTCCGCGCGTAGCATCCGGACAGCGGCCGTGAGCGTATTAATTTTCTGACATACTCTTTCAGGTATGCTTTGCGCAAGTGTTCCGGCGATGCAGGCGTTCCCTCAGGGGCTAAAGCCCAACACCTTTTGCGGTCCATTCGGCACGACTGAAGTCGTGCCCTTTCAAAGCACGGCTTGCTCAGAGGCTCCCTAATCTGCCGCTGGCTCGCTGATGCGCATGTGGTAGTTGAAAACGATCAGCGTGAGTATTCCAAATACCATGGCCAGCAGCGCCAGCGGCGGCCCAAACGGATATCCTTCGGCCAGCGAGAAGCGGATGAGCACGATCGATACGACAAATGCGGCGCTGCGAAACACGACCTCGTAATGCCCGGAAACGACAATCGACAGAATCAGAATCAGCACATCGGTAAAAATCATTACCGTGAACAGATCGTTGTAGAAGGTGGTTGCATGGGTCGGGCCTTCCTGCCCAGTAATCGCCACGCGATAGACGTCCATCGCAATCAGGCTCAGGTTGTAAGCGGCCATCATGAGCAGGAGCGCGCCCAGCCCCAGCGCCACGGTTTTTTTCTGGGCAACAAAAAGCGCCTGGGCGCGGGACGGCTCGGAATCGTGCATGTGCTTTGCGCCGCGCTTCGCCACGTGTTGAAACACGGCCACCAGCAGGTACATCAGAAACCCGGCCCACATATCCACAAACAACGGCAGCGCGCCCCAGGTCATCCGATGCTGCGCCACCATTTCCGCAGCGTCGGGAAGGTCTTTGAAGACTTCCCGAATGAAGATCAGCGACACAATCTCGAACTGGTTGGCGACGGACGTGGTGGTGGACTCATGCAGCGCGCCGATCAAGGTAACCACTTCGTAAAACAAGACGAAATTGAACGGCGTTGAAATGGCTACCAGGTAGTTCTCGCCTGCATCCGCGAGGAACGCCGGGGGATGCGCCAGCACCTTCGCCAGAAAAATCAGCAGCAAATGGATTGCAAATCCCGCAATGCCCAGCCGTACCACCAGGTGCTTGAGCGCCGTCTTGTTGGAGTCGGAGAAAACGCGATCGTGGAATGCGCCGATGCGCAGCCAGATCAGGCCAGGTTGACCGGTATTTCCGTGCTCGGATTCATGCTTTGAGGTTGTCATCGGGCGGGGACAGTTGAGCACTAGATTAGCGCATCGTGCCTTCAATCGGCGCGGCCGGTTTTATCCAGTTCGCGGTAGAAGCCGAGATCGCGGCCTGCGAGGCTCTTGGCGATGTAAGCGATTTGGCCGTAGTGCAGGCCGAAATGCTCGACGACCTGATACACAGCTTCGAGGCCGGTTACGTGATAGCCCTGAATTTCGTAGGGAGCTACAAGATCGGCCTCGGTGAGGCGTTCGAGGACCGCGGCTGCCTCGCTCATGGTTGCGCACAGGCGTTCAAGCAGTTCGGATGCGGTAAGGCCGCTCTCTGCCGCGAATTCGGTGGGGCGGTCGCGCAGGTCGTCCTGCCGGTTGAAAGAAGCGACCAGCCACTGCCGCACATTGCCGTTGAGATGCAGGATGAGATTGCCGATGCTGTTCGAGGCTTGGTTGGGCCGCCACCAGACTTGCTCGTCGGTCAGCGATTCGACGCATGTGCGCAGGCGCGCCCAGTAGTGATCGAGCAGCTTGCGGCGGGAGAACTCGAGGAAGAGATGCGTAACGTCGGCGTGAGAGTCGGTCATGTGGGGCGCGATCTCCAGGAGAACGATCTTCTTGGTAGAGTATCCGAAATCCCTTCGTATCGACCCGGCGTCAGGACTCGAGATGGCCGTTGAGCCTGGATGCAAAACCCTCCACAATTGCGGAAAGGCAGGCGGCGGGCATAGAATGCCGTCTGAAATCGTTTCCAAAAAGGATCGCCTCATGCGCATTCTCGCTTCTCTCCCGCTTGCCGCTCTCGCCTTGGCCTGTCTCTCCGCAGACGCACAACCTAATCCCAGCGCAAAGCATGCGCCGCGAAAGGCGCACCCGGCCGCACCTCAGGTGCTGGTGGCGCAGACGCCGCCCATGGGATGGAACAGCTGGAACTTCTTTGCCGCGAAAGTCACCGACAAGGACATTCGCGACTCGGCCGACCAGATCGTGGCTACCGGCATGAAAGACGCCGGCTACATTTACGTCAACATCGACGACACCTGGGAGGGCGAACGCGACAGCAAAGGGGTGCTGCACACCAATTCCAAGTTTCCTGACATGAAGGCGCTGGCCGACTATGTTCATTCCAAGGGACTGAAGATCGGCATCTACTCAGGGCCCGGGAGCAAAACCTGCGGCGGCTATGCAGCTTCGTTCGGCCATGAAGAGCAGGACGCTCAACTGTATGCCGAATGGGGCATCGATTACCTCAAGTACGACCTGTGCAGCTTCATTCCCGAAGTGATGTACAAGCAGGCGCCCAACGACCCGGCGGCGCGGATGAAGATCATGATTGCCGCCTACGACAAGATGGGCAAGGCGTTGAAGGCAACCGGGCGGCCGATCGTCTTCTCTCTCTGCCAGTACGGATGGGACGCTGTCTGGGAGTGGGCTCCGGCGCTGGGCGGCAACCTGTGGCGCACCACCGGCGACATCGACCCGCACTGGGACCGCGTCTACGCCATCCTCTCGCAGCAGGATGGTCTGGCCAAATACGCCGGTCCCGGCCACTGGAACGATCCCGACATGCTGGAGGTGGGCAACGGCAAGCTCACGCTGGCGGAGAACCGCTCGCACTTTTCCATGTGGGCCATGCTGGCCGCCCCTCTGCTGGCCGGCAACGACCTGCCCAACATGAAGCCGGAGATCAAGGCCATCCTGACCAATGCAGACGTCATTGCCATCGATCAGGACAAGCTGGGCAAACAGGGCACCCGCGCTTACTCAGATGGCGAGGTCGAAGTGTGGACGCGGCACCTGGCCGGCGGCGCGCTGGCGGTTGCGGTGCTCGCCGCAGGCGACTCGCGCTACTCGACCCATCCGTTTCATTTGAACCTGGCCAAGCTCGGGCTGCACGGACCGCAAGAGGGCAAGAATCTTTGGACGGGCGAGCCGATCACGCTGACCGATCACATGCCGATTGAAATAGGCAGCCACGACATTCTGCTGGTGAGGGTTGAAAAGCCGAAATAAGCGGCGATTATCTCGCACCCTCCAATTCCGGGTGCCCCATTCTTCAGAGGCGCGGCCTTCAACCGTTCACCGCACGCGGCCCAGGCACACGGCAAACCAGCCGCGAGCATCCGTCCAGGTCCTCTCGGGGTTGAATCCAGCCGCGGCTAACATGTCTTCCGCCTGGCCAGGGGCATACTTGTAGCTGTTCTCGGTGTGGATGCGTTCGCCTGATTCGAATTCCACTTCAAGGTCGAGCGCGGGCAACTTGACCCGCTGATCGATCAGGCTTTCGAGATGCATCTCGATGCGCGACTCGGCAGCGTTCCACACCGCTCGGTGAGAGAAGCTCTCCAGATCGAAATCCGCACCGAGTTCGCGGTTGAGGCGGGCGAGCAGGTTGAGGTTGAAGCGGGCCGTGACGCCGGACTCATCGTCATAGGCGGCCAGCAGCGTCGCTTCGGCCTTCCACAGGTCGACTCCCAGAAGCAGCACGTCGCCGGGTTCCAGGCCGGCTCGAATGATTTGGAGTACTTCACTGGCCTGTTGCGGCTCGAAGTTGCCGATGCTTGAGCCGATGTAAAGCACCATCCGGCGCTCACCCTCGGCGGCTGGGTAGAGGTCGAGGCCGCGTGTGTAGTCCATCACCCGCGGCAGCACATGGACTCCAGGGAGCTCATTCTCAATGCGCTCGCGAGCGGCTTGCAATGCGCTTGAAGACACGTCGACTGGTTCGTACAGGAGCGTTCCCTGGCGCGCTGCGGCGGCTTGGAGCAGCAGGCGGGTCTTGTCGGCCGAGCCGGCGCCCAGTTCGGCAATGCGCAGGCGGACCGGGTCGGCCTCGTAGGTTCCGTTGCCCGTTCCGCCGGGATCGAATTCGGCCGCCCGGGCTACGATGTGGCCGGCGTTGGCGGAAAAAATCCCCCGCTCGGTGCGCGTCAGGTAATACTCCGGCAATTGCGTGATTTGATCGAATAGACGCGAACCTTCGGCGTCGTAGAACAACCACGCGGGCAGCCGCTTTCGGCTGGGGGCCAGGCCTTCGCGAACGGCTGCGGCGACTGGACTTTCCGTTTCTCCGGCAATTAGGGCTGGGATCTGAGGAAGTGCGATCGTAGTCATTGGGTCTCTTGGATGCGTGAGCTGGTGCGCAAGTTACGCAAGTCCATCAAAATTCACCACATATTTTGCCGATTCCCTTCTCGACAGGAACCTTTCACCGGGCCAGACGGATTCCGGAGAATTGCCAGCGGGTTTCCGGAGGGAAGAAATTGCGGTAACTGGCGCGGATGTGGGCCGCGGGCGTGACGCTTGAACCGCCGCGAAGGACCATTTGGCCGCTCATGAATTTGCCGTTGTACTCGCCCAGGGAGCCGGGGAGCGGCCGGAAACCGGGGTAGGGCAGATAGGCGCTCGAAGTCCATTCCCAGCAATCGCCAAAGAATTGGCTTGGGCTCTCTGAGGAATCCGCATCATCCTGACTGTGCAGGGTTTCCGGCGCCGGCGCGGGCAGCAAACGGCCGGAATCAAGGAGGTTGCCGGCGATTTCCTGGGCCTGGGCAGCAGTCTCCCACTCAAACTCGGTGGGCAGGCGATTGCCCGACCAGCGCGCATAGGCATCGGCCTCAAAATAACTTACGTGGCTGACGGGCAGATTCTCAAGGCTCGCCAGCGGCAGTTCGCCGCGCATGGTGAACAGGCTCCAGGCTCCGTCGCTTTCAGTCCAATAGAGCGGCGCGCGCCAGCCTTTGGCCTGTACCGCATCCCAGCCGGCGGAGAGCCAGAGCTCCGCCCGGCGATAGCCGCCGTCAGCCATGAAAGCGGCAAACTCCGCACACGTGACCAGCCGCGTGGAGAGGCGGTATGGATCGAGCCACACGCGGTGGCGTGCCCGCTCGTTGTCGAAGCAGAAAGCGGAACCGCTTTGGCCGGCTTCGCACAGTCCGCCGGGATAGCTGTGGAAGCGGAGCGCGGGGATCTTTCCGAAGCTGGAGGCGGGGCAATGGGCGGCAGCTTCTGTGCCGTTATCGTGCCAGGTTTCAAACTCAAGCCCTCGGGCAAGGTCCAACGATGGCACGCCGGCCGTTTTGGCGGCAGAGGATTTGTACGCCGGGCGCAACGGGTTGGTGAAGAAGGCGTGGAGAATATCGGTGAGCAGCAGTTCCTGATGTTGCTCCTCGTGATTCACGCCGAGCTCAATGCGGGTCAGCGCTTCCGACGCAGGATTTCCTGCGAGTTGGCCTTCCGCGATGCGCTCCAGCAGCTGGTCAATTCCCCGGTCCACGTGCTCCCGGTAGCGAAGCACCTCTTCCAACCCAGGGCGCGAGAACGATGAGCGCAGGCGCTTTTCGGGGAAGGCCGTAAAGCTCTGGTAGTAGCTGTTGAAGAGCCAGGGAAAGTCACCGTTGAAGAGCCGGTAGCCGGGCAGGAACTCGCGCAGAATGAAGGACTCGAAGAACCAAGCCGTGTGGGCCAGGTGCCACTTGGCGGGGGAAGCCTCTGGACACGACTGAACCATCATGTCCTCGGCGGTTAATGGTTCGCACAATGCCAGTGTTCGGTTGCGCGTGGCCTTGAAGCGGGCAGCCAGATCGATTTGCGCACTACATTCGCCTGTTGCACTCATTACGAACTCTCCAGCATGGGAAAGAGTCTAACCCGAAACAGACCACTTTCCCCCATTTTGCATTACCACCGAGAATTATGCCATTTTGGGCAGCGCATTTCGTTCGTTCGGTGGTCTAATATGTGATGTCCGAATGCTGGTGAGCGATTGCTTCAATTCGCTCCGCCCCTCTTTAAGGAGGGATCATGGGTTGTCTCTATCAGCACCGTTGGCTGCAATTACTCGCAGTTCTTGCTGCCATTGCCCTTACGTTTCACTGTGCCTTGGGTGAGACGCGCGCGGAAACCGCCTTCCCGCCGACCCCAGATTCCAGTCAAAATGCCCCTGAGGCGCCCGTTGCCGGTTCAGGCCAGGCGCCGGTCCCGGAGGTTGCCAACCCGGCTCAGGCCGCGCCGCCCGTTGCGGCGACTCCCAAGACGGCAGAGGATTTGGGCGATGCGCTCATGGCGCGGCAGCGCTATCAGGCAGCCATTGAGGCTTACCAGAAGGTTCTCAGCCGCTCGGCAGAAGTCTGGAACAAGATGGGCATCGCTTACCAGTTGATGCTTAACCAGGAGGCGGCCATGCATTGCTACCAATCGTCGCTCCGCCTGGCCCCCAAAAACGGACCCGTGCTGAACAACTTGGGAACCATCTACGATGCCGAAAAGGAATATCGTTTCGCGGAAAGGATGTACCGGAAAGCACTGAAGGCGGATTCGGATTCGGCCTTGATCCACAAGAACCTGGGCACCAACCTGTTAGCCCAGCACAAGTACAATAAGGGCTGGGAAGAGTATCAAACTGCGCTGGAACTTGACCCCAATGTCTTCAAGAACAGCAACAGTCCGCGGGTCCAGAATCCGGCATCGGTCGAGAATCGCGGAGCCATGAACTTTTACATGGCCAAAGGATGCGTGCGCGCGGGGATGAACGACTGCGCCATCGATTACCTGCGCTTGGCGCTCAACGAAGGATTCACCAGTCCCAAGAAGATTGAGGCTGACAGTGAGTTCGCCGTGCTGAAAAGCCTTCCGGCCTTTCAGCAGCTTCTGGCTTCGCAATCCCGGCAGTAGCTTCCCTGGACTCCATCCAGCGACAATCGCTACCGAGCAGACATCTGCGTTCGCTTGTGCGGCTGCGCTGATCGACGATCAGCGCACAATCCGGAATCCCGCCAATTCAAAACTCCCGATTGCCCATTCCCTCGATCATGCCAGTCCTGCCTGCGCTCCAATTTGGGCCTCGGCGTTAGCCGCATCCGCAGGCAGAAAGCGCCTTCCCGAGGTTGGGCGCTCCCTGGATTTTCCCCTTATGGGACCGTTTGCCGAAATCCCAAACATCTCTTGACGAATGTATCGTTAAAGGAGCATTAATATACGGTTAATTTATGATGGTGAACGACCGGGAAAGAAGGCGGTTACCCGATTCCGCATCCTTGTCGAGGGGGAGCGAGTATGCGATGTCGCGGTGAATCTTGCGGGCCCGTTTTGATTGTGCTCTGGTCGACGCTCGGGGCAGGTTCTTTTTCCATGTCGGCGCAGAACGCCGTGCTCCCCGCACCCGACGCGGCCAGTCAGGCCATGGCGGTCGCGCAGGTTTTCCCGCCTGCCCATCCTGGGCTTGAATCGGCGATGCCTCCGGAGGCAGTAGGCGATGCCTTGATGCTTCACCAGCGCTATCAGGCTGCAATCGAATTGTACCGCCAGGCCCCCCAAGATTCTGCCACGGTTTGGAACAAGATGGGCATCGCCCACCAGATGATGTTTGAGCTGGCGGAGGCCGCTAGCTGCTATCGGTTCTCCCTTTCGCTGGAACCAGACAACCCCCGCGTGTTCAATAATCTGGGCACTGTTTACGAGTCGGAAAAACGCAACGCCGACGCGGAGCGCATGTACCGAAAGGCAATCCAGTTGGCCCCCGGCTCGGCGCTAGCTTACAAGAATCTCGGCACCATCCTGTTGGTCCAGCACAGCTTCAAGAAGGGTTGGGCGGCATATCAGACGGCGCTCTCGCTGGACCCGCAAATCTTCCTCGACCGCACTAACCTCAAGGTCTCCGACCCCGGTTCGGCGCAGGATCGCGGCGCCATGAACTACTACATGGCTCGCGGATGCGTGCGCGCCGGGATGAACGACTGTGCCATCGACCACCTGCGCAGGGCGCTGAACGAGGGGTTCACGGACGAGAAGAAGATCCAGGCAGACGGCGAATTTGCAGGGTTGCGCGGTGATCCGGCATTTGAGCAATTGCTGGCGGCGCAAAAGCAGCAATAGCCTCATCGATTGTTTCCTGGGAACAGCCTTCGAGCGGATTAATGCGAATGACCGTGGTGGTGCCCGTGCTCCTGCCCAGACCCGGCCAGTTCTTCCATTGGAACCACGCATCCATCCAAGTCTCCGCAGCGGGTGTGCTCGAACTGGATGGTGGTGTGCGCAATCTGAAAATGCTCCTTGAGGACGTGGTTCAGGTTCTCCAGAATGCACGCGCTCTCTGACGGCGGAATGTCCGCGATGCACACGTGGCAAGCCAGCGCGCGCGACTGCGAGCCGAGGCTCCAGACGTGCAGGTCGTGGACGTTGATGACCCCCTCGACAGCTTCCATGCCGGCGCGGATTTCCGGAAGCGAGCAATCGCGCGGTGTGCCTTCGAGCAGAATGTTCAGCGTCTCGCGGACAATGCCGAAACTCGACCAGAGGATGAGCGCGGCGATGAGCAGCGAAAGGACAGGATCGATCCAGTTCTTGCCGGTGAACAGGATGCCCGCGCCTCCGGCAATGACCGCAGCGGTCGAGAGCGTGTCCCCAGCCATGTGCAGAAAGGCGGAGCGCATGTTGACGTCGCGCGCCACGCCCCACAGCAGGCCCGCGATCACGCCATTCATGAGCACGCCGGCAGCGGCCACAATCATCATCAGGCGCGGTTGCACGGCGACCGGCGCGGAGAGGCGGTGCACTGCTTCGACGCCGATCCAGAGCGAGATGACGATGAGTGTAGCCGCATTGATGAAAGCAGCAAGAACGCCGGCGCGGTGATAGCCAAAGGTCTTCGAGTCGCTCGCCGGCCGGGTTTGGAAATAGACGGCCGCAAAGCTGAGCAGCAGGGCCAGGAAGTCCGAAGCATTGTGGCCGGCTTCCGACAGCAGCGCCAGCGAGTGCGCGCGCAGACCGGCGACAAAAGTGATAACGACGTAGGCGAGCGTGGCCACCAGCGAAAAGCGCAACACGGATTTGGTTCGATCGGCGCCGGGAGACGACGGCGCAGCGTGGACATGCATGGAAATAGTATACCGGGGGTGGGTATACGGCGCAAAGCGTTAGATCGGACAAGGTTGTTATTCAATTAGTAGCTGACGAATAGCCGGTAATACGGGACTGAAGCCACAATTGGTCCTTCTAAAGCCAATCTCCGCCTTCGGAAGTGTCTATAATTGGCGGCAATCATCCAAGAGGGGGATTGAATCGAGCACCCACGGACAACTGAGGGGCCATTTCTTTTATGAATGAAGAGCAGAGGCGCGCGTACAAGGCCAAAAAGGGGCGCGAATATTATGCACGCTGGAGCGAGGCTGAAAGGGAACGTAAGAACCAGGCAGCGCTCGACCGCTATAAGTCCCTGTCGCCTGAGCAGATGTTACGCAGGCGGGCTCTCGAGCGGCAGACCTGGGCTAAGCGTAAGCGGAAGGCCGATTTAGCCAAAATGTCGCCTGAGCAGCACGACCGCGAGGTTGACCGCTGGGCTAAGCTAGCGCCCGAGCAGCAAGAGGCGGAGAATACACGGGCGTTTGAGCTGCACATAAGGAGTATGAACGCCATCGATGATCTAGGGATGGACGCTCCTGATCGCACACACTCAGAACAATGGCCGTACGCTCGCGACAAGAAAGTACGAGTCGCAGTTCTGAGGCGCGCCAAGGGCAAATGCGAGTTTTGCGGAGAACCCGGATTCATAACACGAAGCGGCGGTCGGTATTTGGAAACGCATCATGTGATTTTTCTAGCAAATGAGGGCGAAGACAGGCTGACGAATGTCATCGCCCTCTGCCCGAACGACCACCGTGAAGCTCATTTTGGGAAAAGATGTGCAGCAATCGAAACTGAGATGATTCGGAAGCTGAAGGTCATGAACTGCTAAACAATAGGGCTTTGTTCCGGTCGTCGCCCGACCTTCCCTAACCCGGTCCCGGGATGGCAAAACGGGGTATCTCCGGTTTGGCGGTCGTTCGCCCAGAATCCTTAAAGTTGCCTGCCGGCGCTCGGTTCGCGCCTCGTCGGACGGCGGTAGATGTCCACCGGCCTTTAGGCGTAGAATTTCGAAAATGCCGACCGACTATAGCGGAACGATGTATGGGAATGTGGAAGGAAAACCATGCCCGTTCTGTGGATGCGAGGAGATCCGCTCGTATACCCACCACCACTCCGGGGGCTGGACTACGAATGTTGAATGTACTCGGTGTCCAGCTCAAATGCCAAGCGATAGAGTACAAGACGCGTTGGAGCAGTGGAATACTCGCATTGATCCGCCAGACATCCGCCGCGTCCGCGCTCACATGAAGCAGGTGGAGTGGGAAAGGGACCAGGCAGTATTGAAGCTGGAGAAGGCACAACTGATCATTGACCTAAACATCGGAGGGGAAATGAAACAAGAAGTTGCGGAAGCAATCGCAATTCTGAAAGCTCAAGGAGTTGAAGTTGCCGTCGACCCTTCGGGGATTCACGCTGATGTTTACATTGCGACCGTACCAAACGGAGACAAATACGAGTTCCTAGCAGCCGGAATTCTGAAACTGAAGGCAGAAGGAAAATTGACGGTTGCCGGACTTGCGGAATCTTCCACGAAACGCTAGCTCGATCCAGATGGGGCATTTTCTCAGGGCCCCGGTCGGATGGTCGCCTATCCGTCTGTTACTCATCGGTTAGCCAGGATGTCCCCGCGCCCTCAGCCTACCAACTCGAAGACGCATGAATCGGGAACGCACTTGGAAAGCTACTCTGTATATATGCGAAGTGGCCGTTGTATATACTCGAAAGCTCTTTGCACATAATTACCTCCTGCGGCGCACAATTGAATTTGAAGAGAAAGCAGGACCTGAGAGGAAGTCAGCATCGAAGATGCGTCTCGCAGAAAAACAAAAAACAGTTGCGTATAATTACCCTCCGTTGGCGCACAATTGAAATTGAAGAACAAACAGGACGTGAGAGGAAGTCAGCATCGAAGACTCGCATCGCAGGTATATCGGCTCGCAGATATTTCTGAACGATGGACGCTGCCGACCTACCCCCCCCACCCTCCCGCACGCTGACATCGAAATAAAAAACTTGGCATCCTTTTTGGGCCGTGATCCTGTGAAGAACAATCGAACCATCAGGAAATCAGCAGTTTAATCTCGCCGCTTTCACAATTTCACAGTACAAAAAGCACCTGAAACGACTGTGGAACTGTGGCCAACATCGATCCAGGACCTTCGCCGCCAATCCGGAGATTACCTCACCGCGAGAGCGCCCACCCTTGTGGCAGATCGCCTCAGCCGCGTCCAGGCCGCAGGTGGCTCAGGTCGATGGGGTCGGGTTCCTCATAGACCGGAAGTTGCGGCAGGCCGATGCGTAGTCCCGACCACTGCTCCGCCACCACAATCGAGTTCTGCGGGTTGCCCGGCTGGCAGCGCACTGAGCAGGGAAAACCGGCACGAATCTGCCCCACGTCCACCACGCCGGGCATGTCGGTAATGTCTTGAGAACACTCATAGTCCACGCCGCCGTTGCGATAGTGGAAGAGCAGCATGGTGAGCGTGCGCCCGTCTTCTGCTTCCACTTCGCACACATCCAGCAGCATCCCGTCGACGATGCGGCCGGACTGAACCAGAAACAGCCGCCGGGCGCGCTCCAGCTCCTCGGCCGTGGGGCGCCTACGCAGGAACAGCCACCAGGCAAGCGGAGCCACGGCGCCGAGGATGACGACGCCCACTGCGACATCCCATGGATTGATGCTGCCTAGGGTCATGGGCTCCGGGACGCTTGCTCGCGGCACTCATTCCGCGGTCCCATCTCAAGGATACCGCAGAAGGAAATCCCCGCGCGCCGTATCGGGGACGCGGGCTGTGCGGGTTTCCCGCTGCGATATACTCGTGACTGCATCTTGCATCGGTTCCAGCCTTGCAAGGCGGCTCAATTTACGAGGTTTTGGCTTGATTTCAGATACCAGTTCCAAAGCGGCACAGGATTCCCAATCGCCAAAACGGGCGATCAATCGCAACGCGGGACGCATCCGCTCCACCACCGTCATCTGCGTGCGCCGCAATGACGAGGTGGTAATGGCCGCAGACGGGCAGGTCACGCTGGGCGATCATGTGCTGAAACATTCGGCAAAGAAAATTCGACGGCTCTATCAGGACAAGATTCTGGCCGGGTTTGCCGGGTCGACGGCGGATGCGTTCAGCTTGTTCTCGCGCTTTGAAACCAAGCTGGAGCAATACGCGGGCAACCTGAACCGCTCTGCCGTTGAACTTGCCAAGGATTGGCGGACCGACAAGATGCTGCGCAACCTCGAGGCTCTGCTGCTGGTGGCCGACAAGGGCCAGACGTTTTTGATTTCGGGGTCGGGCGACGTGATCGATCCCGACGAGCCGCTCGCGGCCATTGGGTCCGGAGGAAGCTACGCAACCGCCGCCGCGCGAGCATTGCTTGAAAACACGGAACTGAGCGCGCGGGAGATCGCCGAGAAGGCGATGAAGATCGCCGGCGAGATTTGCATCTACACCAACGACCGCATCACCATTGAGGAGTTGAAGGCATAACGGTCTGATTGAAGTCGCGTTTTGAAAAGGCACGACTTAAGTCGTGCCGCAAAGGTCGCCAATTGAAAAGCGGGCTTTAGCCCCTGAGGGAAATTTCTTGGGGCCCGATGACTGCTCCTCGCATCTGGAAAACGGAGTTTCGACGTGATATGGATTATCCGATTTCGCAGCGCCGCTTGCACCTTGTGCCTGGTCCTCTGCGCATTTGCCGAACTTTACTCAGCGGCAGCCACCGCACTTGACAGCCACGCTGCCTCCTGGGAGAGGGTGCTTGGCTGGTTCTTATTCTTTTTGCCGATCGAGCTGATTGTCGCTTTGGTTCTGCTGTTTAGTAATGAGAAGGCGAGGCTTGGTTTCAATCTCACGATTTTGAACCTCCTGCTGTATGCAGGTTTCATGGTTGCGGACCTATTCGCTGGAAACGCCTATCCCGTCGTTAGGTCCGATTGGTTCATGATGGGCCTATGGGCAATTTTCTTTGCATTGGTCCTATTCTCAGCTTGGCCTATCCGGATGGGATCAAGACCTCTTGGGAAGCCCGTGATTCAACGTTCGATTGAGACAATTCACCTCAGGGGCTAAAGCCCGGGACTTTTAACGATGTTTTCGGCACGACTGAAGTCGTGCCCTGTTACAAAACCAGAATCCTCAGGCTGCAAATCTGACGGAGTCTGACACGAAGCTTGGAGCAGTCAAAGAAAAGAATGGCCATTTATCTACCCGCATCCGCTGAAGAACAGGATCTCTCGCTGGACGAGTTGACCCCGCGCGAAATTGTCACCGAGCTTGACAAGCATGTGGTCGGGCAGAAGGCTGCCAAGCGCGCCGTGGCCATTGCGCTGCGTAATCGCCAACGCCGCCAGAAGCTGCCCCCCGACATTGCCGACGACATCATGCCCAAGAACATCATCATGATCGGGCCAACGGGCGTGGGCAAAACGGAGATCGCGCGGCGGCTGGCCAAGCTCACCGGTTCGCCGTTCCTGAAGGTCGAAGCCTCGAAGTTTACTGAAGTCGGCTATGTGGGCCGCGATGTGGAATCGATGATTCGCGACCTGGTCGAAATCGCCATCGACATGGTGCGCGAGGAGCGGCTGGAAGAAGTGGAAGACAAGGCGGAGATGAACGCCGAGGAGCGGCTGCTCGATGTGCTCCTGCCCCCTCCGCCGCCCACGCCGCCCGCGCAGGAGGGCCAGCTCACGCTGCCCGGCTCCGACAGCTATCAGCGCTCGCGCGAAAAGCTGCGCACGCAGTTCCGCGAAGGCAAGCTCGACGACCGGCAGGTGGAGCTCGATGTGCGCGAGCGCAACACGCCGCAGTTCGGCATCATCAGCAACCAGAACCTTGAAGACATGGAGATGAACCTCAAGGACATGCTGCCGAACATCTTTGGCGGCGGGTCAAAGAAGCGCAAGATGAAGGTCGGCGACGCGTTCGACTACCTGGTGCAGGAAGAAGAAGGCCGCCTCATCGACATGGATCAGGTGAACCGCGTGGCCGTGGAGCGGGTCGAGTCGAGCGGTATTATTTTTCTCGACGAGATCGACAAGATCGCCGGACGCGAAGGCGGCCACGGCCCGGATGTTTCGCGCGAAGGCGTACAGCGCGACATTCTGCCCATCGTGGAAGGCACCACCGTGAACACGCGCTACGGCATGGTGCGCACCGACCACATTCTCTTCATCGCCGCCGGCGCGTTCCATGTGTCCAAGCCCAGCGACCTGATTCCGGAGTTGCAGGGCCGCTTTCCCATCCGCGTCGAGTTGCATTCGCTGACTGTGGAAGATTTCCTGCGCATTCTCACCGAGCCCAAGGCCTCGCTCACCAAGCAATACGCGGCGCTGCTTGAAACCGAGGGCGTGCGCCTCGAATTTTCTCCCGACGCGCTGCGCGAGATGGCCGCGTTTGCCTTCAAGGTGAACGAGCAGACCGAGAACATCGGTGCGCGCCGCCTGCACACCATCATGGAGCGCGTGCTTGAAGATGTGAGCTTCCTGGCGCCTGATGTAGCGCGTCGCGCACCCGATGACGAGGCCGCCGTGGTGCTCAGCGATGCCATCAAGGCCGAGTCCTCCACACCGCTGCCCTACCAGGAACGGATGACCGCTTCAGGACCCGAAAAACTTTTCCTCATCGACGCCGAGTATGTGAAGCAGATGGTTGCTTCGGTGGTGAAGGATCAGGATTTGAGCCGGTACATCCTGTAAAAAAGCCATGTTTGGGTGGCATCGAAACCTCCGAATAGCCGGCCACGCGATCGTAACCGCCGACCGAGGGCCAGACGGAGCCGAGCAAACTCGCGACCTCACCGACAGCCAGGCGCTTCTGGCACAACGTGTGGATGCCGATATCCACTCGCGATCTCTCGCAGCTGCCTAGCATTGATATGCTCGAAAAGCTCACTCAATCAATTGCAATGCTCGATGCCATCGTGTCTCCAGATTGGGAGTATCGCTACTTTTCCTTCAATGCGGCGTGGGACACATCCCTCAAAGAGAGGATGGCCTCTATGCGGAACGGGTCGGGAGACGAATACTTCATCATCTTTAGCCCGCAAGGTGCAATCCTCAAAGGATTCGACCATGAGGATCCGATGAGTCCGCGGGAACGCGAACCCGTTGCAGTCTGGCCAGGGGTTTTAGACAGCGTGCCCCAGGGTTTTGCCTCATTCCTAGCCGAACCAGCATTCAGCGTGCACGACTGTACCTTCTGCATCTGGAGAGAGCCAATTGACGAGCACTGGCAACATGGCCCGATCGCTTTTCCGGAGACTGGCGCAGACGATCCAGACGGGTCGGAAGGGCTTCTGTGCATGTTCGATGGCAAACCCGAGACTTACGTTGATTTCGCGGCGGATTATTACGAGAAGACATTGGACATCGACTTCGTTCGAAGGATATACGCTCACGGAACCCTTACGCCCCTCATAGTCGCCGAATTGAATCCTCACGCAAACTGGGAGAGCACAGCGAAGGACGCCGAAGAGATTCTCTACCCCTTTGGCTAATGTCGAATGCGTTCTAAGGAACCTCTGATTAAGTCGTTGTTTTGAAAGGGCACGACTTCAGTCGTGCCGTAATTGCCGCAAAATGACCGTGGGCTTTAGCCCCTGAGGGAATGCCGGTGGCTTATTCAGAGCTTCCCTAAGGTTCCGATGTTCGGCTACTCGGAATTAGCTCCCAAATACGATTTTTCAGTTGCATCGCCTCCGGACCTCTGGTACGTTTTTCTCGTACCTCGGCAGTCCGCGCTTTGAAGTCAACCAGCGGGCTCTACCTGCACTCTCCCGCTTCTGAGGGAATGTGGATGGGGGCGCAATCGGAAGCACACCGGGAAAGGTGTGCCTGCGCTTCCTCACCCGATTCTGGGGTTCGCAAACGCCTTTCCCTCGCCTCCACGCGCATCACAACAAACAAGGAGAGAAGCGATGAGCAACAAAGGAAATCACCACAAGATCAATTACATTGAGTTTCCGGCTACCGATATTCAGCAGGCCAAGAAGTTCTACGGTGCAGTCTTCGACTGGACCTTTGTCGACTACGGGCCGGACTACGTCAGCTTCCAGGGAGCGGGCATTGACGGTGGGTTCGTCAAGCGTGAGCCGCATGACGGGCCGGGGAAATTTGCGCCGCTGGTTATTCTCTACTCCTCTGACCTTGCGGCCACGGAGATCGCGGTTCGGCTGGAAGGCGGAGGTGTGGTGGTGCCGACGTTCGAGTTTCCCGGCGGACGGCGGTTCCACTTTTCCGATGGAGTGGGGAATGTGCTCGGTGTCTGGTCGGAGTGAAAAGATAGTGAATAGTGGTCAGTGAACGGTGGGCAGTGATCCCAGGTCTCCGGGGCGAGACCTGGGACCACTCAAGATTCGCTCCATCCAAAGTTGCTTAATTGACCGACGGCGGAAGCATGAGCGGCTTGCGCGGGCCAAGTTCTTCGCGTACCAGCGTCAATCCTAAAATGCAGCGCTCGAAGCGGTCGGAAAGGCGCGCAAACAGCGGCGCTTCCTGCTCGTATTCGAATAGATTGAACTGGCTGACGATGAAGTAGCTCTCCTTGCCGGCGGCGATCAACTCGCCGAGCGAAGGATGATGGCGGCGGATGCGGCGGTCGGAAGCCATGGCTTCCGGGTACATGCCTGCGACAAACAGCGCATAGTCGCCGATGTGCTTGCGCAGCGCGCGCTCGGCATCGAAAGAAGGTGCGGAGCCATGTACAGGATCGGAGGCGAGCATCATCTCTTCGAGCTCTTCAATTGGATGCCCAAGTTCGTCGCGCACCTGGTAGAGCTTGTCTGACTCGGAGAATTCGCACAGAAGGCGGGCAACATAGGCGGTGACGTCGGGATCGTTGAGTCCCAGCTTGCCTTCGTAACTGTTGCGCACGGCTTGCTGGAAGAACGGTTCGAGCGGATGAGCCTGGTTCGGTGTGTGCATACACGCCTCCTGTGAGCCGCATGCGCGGCCTGTCGCTTTGGGCGTTTGCCGGATGGTTGCTTTTCTCCCCGGGGACGCCAGCCAAGTGCCAGATGTCTTGCTTTGACACAGAGCTTATCGGATTAGTTGTGGTTTTTGAACAGGGGGATGCCCATTTTCTTAGCAGTGTGGCATCCCGATTGCAAACAGAGTGGCAATCGGGAAACAAAAAGGGCAGCCGAAAGGCCGCCCCTTTTGCGCGTAAATAGAACGCGATCAGACTGCGGCAGGTTGGCGCTGTTCGAGTTTTGCCAAGCGGTCGGCGAGGAGTGTTTCAAGCTTGACCAGCGCTGCGGAGAAGCCTTCAATGCCTTCCTTCAGCTTGTCCGTGGCCATGCGGTCGGCGGCGTGCATGGCGTCGAAAGTGGCCTTATCCACGTTAATCTTCACAATCACCATCTGTTTGGCCGCTTCGGGATCAAGCTTCCGCGGCAGGTCGCCTTCAGTGGCTTCGAGCTCGGCAAGCAGTTGCGGCGAAATGGTCAGCAGGTCGCAGCCGGCCAGTTCCTTGATCTCGCCAATGTTGCGGAAGCTCGCGCCCATCACCAGCGTTTTGTAGTCAAATTTTTTGTAGTAGTCGTAGACCTTGGTCACGGATTGCACGCCGGGATCGTCGGCGCCCTGGTAGTCCTTGCCGGTGTCTTTCTTGTACCAGTCGAGAATGCGGCCCACGAAGGGCGATACCAGCGTGACGCCTGCGTCTGCTGCCGCGATGGCCTGGTGCAGGCCGAAGAGCAGCGTCAGGTTGCAGTGAATGCCTTCCTTCTCCAGCACCTCGGCGGCGCGAATGCCTTCCCAGGTGGAGGCGATCTTGATGAGAATACGCTCGCGGCCGATGCCTTCCTTGTCGTAAAGCCCAATAATGGCCCGGCCCTGCTCGATGGTTGCATGGGTGTCGTAGGAAAGGCGCGCGTCCACTTCGGTGGAGACGCGGCCGGGCACGATGGCGAGAATCTTTTTGCCGAAGGCGATGGCCAGGTGCTTGAACGCCAGGTTGGCCACGTCCTTGTCGGTGGCGCCTTCGCCCAGCGTGTTGCGCGCTTCCTTGAGGACCTCGTCCACGATGGGCTGGTACTGCGGCAACTGCGCGGCGGCGGTAATGAGCGACGGGTTGGTGGTCGCGTCCTGGGGACGGAACTTCTCCATCGAATCGATGTCGCCGGTGTCGGCGACGACCACGGTGTATTTGCGCAATTGCTCAAGCAGATTCGCCATAATTTCCTCCTTGGGGAAGGGCGCGGCCAGAAATCGGGCCATTCGGGACTAGTGTACAGCTAAACCTTGGATGCCTGATGAAAGCCGATGGTTCCATCCGCCCTCTTTCACTCCGGCTGAAAGGTGTTTGCGAGCACGCCCAGTCCGGGAATGCTTACTTCCACACTGTCGCCAGCCTTGAGCGGGCCCACACCGGCGGGGGTTCCGGTCAGAATCAAGTCGCCGGGTTCCAAAGTGATGGCAGCTGATATGTAGCTCAGCAAAGCAGGGATGGAAAAGATGAAGTCCAGTGTTGATCCATGCTGGCGCAACTCACCGTTGACGCGCGTTTCGACAGTGAGGCCGGCTTCGGGGTCGACCTCGTCGCTGACGATGGGCCCGACAGGGCAAAATGTGTCAAAGCCTTTGGCGCGGGTCCATTGACTATCTTTCTTTTGCAGGTCGCGCGCGGTTACGTCGTTGGCGATCGTGTATCCGCGGATGACGGTGCGCCAATCGGCATCAAGGTGCAACTTGCTGGTGCGCTTGTCGATGACCAGCGCCAGCTCGCCTTCGAAATCAACGCGCTCGGAGACGGTCGGCATGCGGACGATGCCACCCGGTTTGAGCAGCGATGAAGGGGGCTTGAAGAAAAGCAGCGGCTCGGCGGGGACTTCGTTGCCGAGTTCCTTGGCGTGGTCGCGATAATTCCGGCCCACGCAGATGATCTTGGAGGGTGTGACGGGCGCCAGCAGGTCGGCAGCGCTGAGCGGCGCAGGCTCGAAGCTGAAGCTGATGGGATTGGAGCGGGAGTGGTGGCGTCGAAATTCGTGGTCGTCATCGGGAGCGCTTTGGAGGTCGACAATCCATGGCTCCGGCTCTCCGGTGGCTCCGGGTCGATCCTCCACGGTGCCGTAAAAGGGTTGGTCGTCGAGCAGGAAGCGGCAGTATTTCATGAGAACAATCTCTCCTGTTGCGTTTTCGACTATAAATTCGGGACGGTCTCTTCCGCCTCTTCCGACCGCGCGCTCTCGTGCCCAAGCTGGTCAATGGCGGTGACGGCATAGCGGTAGGCATGGCCGGGCTGGACGTTCGGATCGTGGAAGCCAGGGCCGACGACGGGCTGCAGTGGCGAGATACGGCTCCACGACCCGTCGCCTTCCCGCCGATAGACTGCGTAGCCGGACAGATCAGCTTCGGTGACGGGAATCCAACTCAGATCGATGGATGGCCCGGTGGACGAGTTTGCAGCCGTGGCCACAGCCGCCAATCCCGTTGGGATTGCCGGTGGGAATGTGTCGATTGCTTCGATGCGAATTGGCTCCGAGAGCGGGCCTGCCAGTTCAACGGTCTGGCCGTCTATTGTGATGCGGGCTACGCGCTGGGCGCGGTACTCGTAGGTCTGGCCGAAGCGAATGGTCTTGTCGATGGTTCGGTCGGGGGTGCGGTCAGGATCTCCGGGGGAGTCGACCAGCAGGCTCTGCTCGTCAGGCTCCCTTGGCGGAGCGAGGAGTCCTTGCTCGGCGTTGGGTTTCGTTGCCGAGCCACCCTCCGGCGAAAGCGTAATCAATTTGCGATGGAGACGGATCACAGTGTTCGGCGATGCGCTGGATTCGGGATTCCAGCGGAGGACCGCGCCATCTTTGCGAAGCTGGGCAGAGAAGCCGGTTACTGAAGCGGGTGCCTCGCCTGCCAAGACTTGAGCCCCGTTCGACGGTCCGGCGGAACGGCCACGGGGGCTGAGTAAATCGACAAAATAGGTGAACGGACGCGGCGCGCCGGAAGCCAACGAAGCCGGCAGTGTCTCAGTGAAAGTCGCTTTTGCATCGGGTGCGAAGAATAGATTTGCCTGCACGGGCTGGCATGGGCCGGAGGCTTCCTTGCGGCAGACTTGCACCGGAATATTGTCCTTGATCAGCAGCTTGTCAGTGTTCTTGCGGGGCATGGTCCAGATGAGAGCGACCTGGTCGCCGGTACGGACGGCGGAGAGATTGGTGACCGGATCAGGCAGCTTGAGCGAGGGCGGCAACGGCGCGCCGGGTGTCCCGCAGCCGGTGAAAGCGGTTGCGGCCGCCATGCTGGCAGCAAGCGCTAGCAGCGCCACATGAACGCCCCGTCTCTCGATCGCTCTCATCGCTTCTCAAGTCTAACGGAGAGGTTCGGACCGCCATGCCTCGCATAGCCTGTTACTCCACCCGCAGCGCCTGCATGGGGTCGAGCCGGGCGGCGCGGCTTGCGGGAAGCCACACGGCCAACATCGCAACGCCGGCGAGGACGATGGGCACGGTAACAAAGACGAGCGGGTCCCACGACTTCACCCCAAACAGAAAGCTGGCGATTAGGCGCGTAAGGCCGAAGGCCGCGGCGATGCCCGCGACCATGCCCACAAGCGCCAGCCTCATGCCCTGCCAGACAACCAGGTTGCGGATTGTCGAGCGGTCCGCGCCCAGCGCCATGCGAATGCCGATCTCCTGCGTGCGCTGCTGCACCGAGTAAGCCATGAGCCCATAAATTCCAATCGCTGCCAGCACCAGCGCCACCGCGCCGAAGATGGTCAGCAACAGCATGTTGAAGCTGTCGCGCGCCGTAGATCGAACGACCACCTCATCCATGGTGCGGATGCGGGTGACAGGAAACCCGCCGCTCGCCACGCGCAGCTGTTCTTCGATCTGCGCGGCAAGCTGGTGTGGGTCGCCGCGCGTGCGCACCGCCCAGCGGAGCGGCACGATGCGCGCATTGAGCGAAGTCATGCCGTCGGTGACCTGCGCCTCGGGAACAATCATCATGGGGTCGGGGTCCCGTCCGAGGCCTGCGTCATGGGTGTTGCCGACCACGCCGATGATCTGCCGCGCGGGTTCGACGAAATCCGGTCCCACTTCCTTGCCGATGACGATTTGCTGGCCGACAGGATTCTCTTTCGGCCAGAACTGTTTTGCCATCGCTTCGTTGATGAGCACAACGCCGGGCGCGGATCCGGTGTCGCTCTCTGCAAAGTCGCGGCCGCGCAGAATGGGGATCTTGAACAGGCTGAAGTAACCGGGAGAAGCGCTCATCCAGCCTCCGCCCGGCGTGTCGTTTCCTTTGACCGGCGGACGCCCCACGATCGTGAACGGCAGGCCGAATTCGCCCTCGATGGGCAGGCAGCAAGTGGAGGCTGAAATTTCAACGCCGGGAATGGCATTCAGGCGGTCGCGGCCCTCGCGCGAGAGTTGCGCCACGCCGGCGGTTTTTTGGAACCGGTCGCCGGTCAGCGACATCTCCAAGGTGAGAATGTTGTGGGATTCGAACCCCGGAGCGACGGCGCGCAACGCGATAAAAGTGCGGATGAGCAGCGCCGAGCCCACCAACAGGACAAGGGCAAGCGAAACCTCGCTGATAACCAGCAGTGAACGCGCCTTGCTCTGGCGGAAGCCTGTGCCGGAGCGGCTGCTGCTCTCTTTGAGCGTGGAATTCAGGTCGGTGCGGGATGCGCTGAATGCGGGAAAGAGTCCGAAGAGAATGCCGGTGGCCAGGGAAACTCCGAGCGTGAACAGCAGCACGCGCCAATCGACGCCCACAGCCGAGCCGTTTTCCCCAATGCGAGGAAGTCCGGCAGAGTTGATAGCCAGCAACGCTCGCACGCCGATGAAGCCGAGGCCCATCCCTAGAATGCCGCCGGTAACCGAAAGCAGCACGCTCTCAGTAAGCAGTTGGCGAACAATGCGGGCGCGCCCCGCGCCCAGAGCGGAGCGGATGGCGAACTCCCGTTTGCGGCCGGTGGCCCGGACCAAAAGGAGATTCGCGACGTTGGCGCAGGCAATCAGCAGCACCAGGGCCACCGCGCCCAGCAGAATGAGCAACGATTTGCGGGCGTCACCCACGATCGAGTCGCGCAGCGGTTCGACCTCGAAGCCTTCCTGGGAATCGGTCATAGAGTAAGTGCGTTTGAACTGGTTGGCTGCGAGCTTCATTTGCGCGTTTGCCTGGGCCAGCGTAACGCCGGGCCGGAGCATGCCGGCGGCGCGGAAGAAATGGCCCTGGTTGGTGCTGTTGGGTTCGAATTGAAACGGCACCCACAGGTCGGCTTCGGGGTCGGAGAAATAGTCCCTTCCCACCACTCCGATGATGGTGTAAGGCTCATTACCCAGCGAGAGCGCCTGCCCAACAACCTTCGGGTTGCCGCCGAACTTGCGCTGCCAAAGGCCATAACTGATCACCACTACTTTGCCGCCGTTGGGCGCGTCTTCCTGCGGCGTGAAGCTGCGCCCCAGCAGCAGGCGCGCGCCAAACAGACGGAAATAGCCTTCCGTTACGTGCAGGCCGTGGACCTGCTCCGGCCGGTCGCCGGTGATGTTGAAGCCCGGACCCGAGGTGTCGTATGCGGCAACCTCCTGAAAAGCGCTGGTCTGCTGCTGCCAGTTGTGAAACTTGGTAATGGACGCGCCCGGCCAGCTGCCATGAGGCCCGGTGTTCATGAACTGCATGATGCGATCGGCGTCAGGGTAGGAGAGCGGCTTGAGCACCACCGCATTCACTACCGTAAAAATGGCAGTGTTGGTGCCGATGCCCAACGCCAGCGCGGCCAGGGCGGCAATGGTGAACCCGGGGTTCTTGATGAACATGTGCAGCGAATGCTTGACGTCATTCCAGAAATTGGCCATGAGTTTCCTCGACTCCGAAATCTACGCAGGTATTCGTCTGATTGTTCCCGTTTGGTCTACGAGCAGGGGCGGGCAGTACAATTCTGACGAATCCAGATTGGAAATGTCACTGGTTTTGAATTGACCTCCGCCCACTCCACTCCGGTCGTTGAAAGGAAGTCAGCCGCGTGTTGATCTTTGCAGCCATCCTGGCCATCTTTGTTTACGGAATGATCGCCGCCATGCTGGGCACCATTCTCCCCGATCTTTCCGATCGCTTTCGGCTGACCCCCACGCAGAACGGTACCATCGCGTTCTCACAGGCGTTGGGGCTGATGATCGCATCCCTCGGCGTGGGGCCACTGCTTGATACCGAGGGCGATAAGGCCGGTCTCATTCTTGGCCTCGCGCTCATCGCCATTGCGCTCTTCTGGCTTCCGCGATCGAAAGGCTACCGCAGCATTGTTTTCCTGCTCTTCCTGCTCGGGGTGGGCGGCGGAATCGTAGTCACGGGGGCCAATGCCCTGGTCAGCGGGGTCAGCGAAGCGCATCGCGCCACAGCCCTGAACCTGGTCAATCTCTTCTTTGGCCTCGGCGGACTGGCCACACCGTTCATTTCAGCGAATCTTTTCAAACGGAACTGGGTTCGGCTCTGCTATACAGTTGCGTCTCTCACGGTGGTTTCGCTTGCCATCCAGGCAGCCGCAAAGATGCCCGCTCCCTCCGGAGCAGCGGGATTCGTGCTTGCGGATGCGGGGCCCATCCTAGGACGGCCTCTCCTCTTTCTGCTGGGATTCTTCCTGTTTCTCTATATTTCTTGCGAGGTGGGCGTGTGGAACTGGCTGCCGCGCCACCTCATCGCCCAGGGCATTCCGGAATCGCGGGCTCTCAACATTCTTTCGCTTGGATTCGCTCTTGGCCTGCTCATCGGCCGCGTCGGCGTATCGCAGATTCTCATTCAAGTGCCGGCTGCAACCGTCACGCTCGCCGCCTCAATCGCCATGGCCGTGACCACATTCCTCATGCTGCGGACGAGCAAGCCCTTTACCGCGGCGGTGCTTGTGTTTATTGCCGGAGTTGCAATGGCTCCGGTCTTCCCCACCACCCTGGCCATGGTCGGCAACGCCTTCCCGCGTATGAGCGGCACAGCTATCGGCTTCGTGATCACCTGTGGATGGGCCGGCCTCGCTGTGAGTTCGCGGCTCATCGGGGCAATTGCCGGCGACGATCCCATCCGTCTGAAGAGGGCCCTGCTCCTGATCCCTGGCGCCGCAGTTCTGATGATTGGAGTCAACATCGTCATCTGGTCTGAGCTGCGATAGAGTGCGGAACCGGATTCGCGGCTGTCCAGCATGGAGCGGGACACAGGCAAGTCAAATCTTGCTGCCAGGTCTCAATGCGTCGTTTTCTTTGCCGCTTTCTTGGCCGGCGGCTTGGTGGTCTTTTTGGGTGGCGTTGGCTTCACAGGCGCCTTCTTCACCGGTGTCTTGGGCGGTTTAGGCTTCTTCACGGGCGGCGCGGAAGATGTTCCACTTCCGCTTGCCGAAATCGTACCGCTCGCCAGATCGACGGTAACGAAATCCGCCTGCGCGTTCGTACCGATCTGCGGCGCCGTCTTGAACGAGACGTTGAGCGTCTTGGCATCGGTTGTGATCGTCAGGTAGCCGAAGTGGACGATCGGATCCACTTCCAGCTTGTGATCTCCCACCACCGTGCCTGCCGGAGGCGCTGCCTGCATCGGCGTTGTGGCCGCAAATCCGCCGGAGCCGGAGACAATATACGGCACCTGCCGGCCGTTCACCGTCCGTGTGAATCGCTGGTAGAGATGCGCGTGCCCTGAAAGGACGAGGTCAGGCCATTGCCCTGCAGCCTTGCAGCAGGAATCGATATCCTGCATCAGCCCGCCGCTGCCGCCGGTCTTGGCATCGCATGAGAGCGGCGGATGGTGCACAGCAACGACGATCGCGCGCTTCCCAGCTTGGCGATCCGCCGAAAGACGCTTCAGCTCCGAGGTCAGAAAATCCAACTGGTCGTTCACAAGCGGATATTTGCCGCCCTGCGATGAGATGATTCCTCCCCCCGTATCGAGCACATTGCTATAAAGCCCGATGATGGAGACGAAGGGCGCATCCAGCGTGAAGTAAACGGCAGGCTGCGTCATCACGCTGCGCGAGATCGTCGGCGCGTCCGGCGATGACTCAGGGGTAGCCGAACAGAAATTGGTCAGGAAGGCGGCGAGCGTGGGTACCTGCGGAGCGCTCGAAGACGACCCGAAGACCATGCCGTCGTGGTTGCCGGGGATGGCGAAGATGGGGCGATCGTAGGCGCGGTACGGCTCGTAAAACTGATCGTAGTAATACTGAGCCTCGCCGAAGTTGTACACCACGTCGCCAAGATGGAAGAAAAAAGCCGGACAGTCTTCGCCGCCTGCGGCAACGTCCTGGGCCATCGCATCGGCTACTGCCGCCTCTTCCTTGACCGCGGTTGCGGACGACTGGCTCACACTCACTTTGGCCGCGCCCGTGTCTCCAACCGAGTGGAAGGTGATGCTGTCGGCAGTGTTGATCGCATCGATCATCGCAGCAGGCAGGAAGTTGGCAAGATCGATATTCGGAACCGCTCCCATGCGCCTTGGCGGAATGGGTTGCACCTTGTTCTTGTTGGCCAGGTAAAACGCAGAGTTGTAGTAAGCGCTGCTTGTGTTGTTTACCTGAAAAACATCTTCATCGGGGCTAGGTTTCGGGTCGGCGTAGAGTTGCCCGGCCGGTCCTGCTAGACTCGTTGTCGGCATTGAATTCTCCTCCCGGTCTGTCTTTCCCCTGGGTCCGCCGGGGTTGAGCCTTCGCTCCTTCAGAGATCGATCACGGTTCCTGATGGAGGCTGGGGCGAACGGGTCCTCTCTGCTAGGTCAGGAATGAGGAAAAAGGAAGCAAAGTTACCGTGCCACGGAATGAAAGCCAAGTCAAGCAATTCATAATAATTCATCTTGTGACCGGGAGGGCCGTTCCTGTTCGCGCAGGGGCAACCGGGTTCATTCCTAACTGGTAGATAGCTTGAAGGTAAATAGCCGGCAGGATATATAACCGGCCATTCATTTGCACAGCGATGCTGCAGCTTGCGAGTTTATTTCGACCACGGAGGAACCACGCCGGTCATGCGGGCATAGGCAACTAACTGGCCCATGTGCTCGTTGGCGTGGATAATGATGCGCAGATACATCCAGTCCACGGTTGACATCCGGTCCTCGATTTTCACCTTCAGCGCCAGGTGCTGCGGCGTTTCCTTCAAATGCGCTTCCTTCACCGCGTCAAGCGAGCGCTTGAGCCAGCGGATCACGTCTGCCTTGGAAGTGACCGTCTTCTCCGCATCGTCTTTCAGGTCAGCGGGCATCTTGGGGCCGGTAGCGCTGAGGAGGTAGAAATTGGCCATCACGATGTGCATATAGACTTCGCTGGTGGAACGGACTCCTGGCGCGGGGCGCCATGCGAAGTTCTTTTCCGGGGTAGCTTCGGCCAGCGCGAGCAACTGCGAAGAAGCATGACGCCATTCTCCGTCATAGCCCTGCCAGACGCCATCGAGAGGGTCCTGCGCATGCAGCGCGGGTGCGCTCGCCGACGCAATAAAAGCAAGCAGGAAGCACGCGGAAAGCACGCGCGAGATTTTGGGAAACCGAATTGCAAAGCGCGACGGTCGCATTTTGATTCTCCTGTTGTGGACACCAGTTCGTGTTTCGGTCAGATCAGTTGGCGCTAAAGTCGCCGCAGGCGAGCGCAGGCCTCGCCAAGATCCTCGTCCTTTTTTGCGAAGCAGAAACGCAGCAGATTCTCGCCGCGTCCAGCGCGGAAGAATGCTGAACCGGCGACCGAAGCCACGCCCGTAGCCGCCAATAACCCGCGCGCCTTTTCGGCAGCAGTGTTCCCCTTGAGTCTCGTGGCATCGGCTAACACATAGTAAGCGCCGGCGGGTGTGCTGGGTGTTAACCCGGCATCGGCAAGTGCGGATAACATGCGGGTGCGCTTGTCCTGGTGCGTCGCGGCTAACTCGGAGTAGAAGCTGGGCGGCAGTTGCTCGAGGCCCGCAGCGGCTCCATGCTGCAATGCGGATGGCGCACACACGTAAGTCAGATCGTGGAAGTAACTCATGGCGCCCATCCATTTACGGTTCGCTGTAACATAGCCAAGACGCCAGCCGGTAACTGAAAAAGTCTTGGAGAATCCGGAGATGGCAATCGTCCGCTCTTTCATGCCGGGGAGCGCAGCAGCGGAAATGTGGCGCGCGCCATCGTAGACAAAGTACTCGTAGATCTCGTCTGTGATCAGAAACAGATCGTGGTCGGTGCAGACAGCCGCAATCTCCTGAATTTCGGCAACGGAAAAGACTTTGCCGCCAGGGTTCGAAGGTGTGTTGAGAACGATCGCGCGTGTCTTCGGTGTCACGGCCGCTTTCAATGCGTCGGCATCGAGCGCCCAATCCGGTTCGGTAAGCGGGACCAGAACTGGATTGATGCGCAGCGATTTCAGAGTGGAAACGTGGTAGCCGTAGAACGGCTCGAACAGCAGCACCTCGTCGCCGGGATTGAGCAGGGCCATGGCCGCGGCATGGAATCCGCCAGTGGCGCCCGAGGCTACCAGTACCTCCGACTCGGGATCGTAAGTCAGGCCGTAATCCCGCTTCTGCTTTTCGGCGATGGCGTTGCGTAGGCGCGCAATTCCGTCGAGGCGGGTGTAAATGTTGTGCCCGGCACGGATTGCCTGGATGGCGGCTTCTTCAACGACGGATGGAACCGGCGTATCGCAGACGCCCTGGGCCAGGTTGATGCCGCCCATCTGTTCGCAGGCCACGGACATGGCGCGGATTTCGGACTGGACGGTGCCGGGAGCCAGTTGGCTCAGAGCCAAGCGCGAGGCCGGAGTGGTCATGGGCATAGTGAAGAACCCTTCTTGAGACATATTACAGATCGCCTCTCGTCGGTGGCGCAGACACTCCGCAAACATCGCGGGCGGGTGGATCGCGGCGCCGTCAAGGCCTCGCGGCGTAGAATTTGGTCTTTATGCATGAGCTATCGATCGTCGCGAGCGTGGTGGAGTCGGTAACTGAGTCGCTGGAGGCATATCCGAACACCCGCGTGGTGGAGGTGCGGCTCCGCGTGGGCGCTCTGGCCAGCGTGGTGGTGGATTCATTGGAGTTCTGCTGGGGCCTGGCGACCGAGGGAACTCCGCTTGAGGGCTCGCGGCTGGTGGTAAAGACGCTGCCGGTGGTAATGCACTGCACGTCCTGCGCGGCGGATGTGGAGTTGGAGGGCGTGCAGAGCTTCCGCTGTCCGCGCTGCGATGAGCCGTGCAGCGACCTGCGTCAAGGGCGCGAACTGGATATTGAGTCCTTCGAAATCGAGGACGAAGCAGAAATGGAAAAGGCTGGCGCAGAGAAGATTGAGGGGCAGGCATGACGAGGATTGTGGAGCTGCGGCAGGGGATTCTTAAGAAGAACGACGAGTTGGCGCGCGGGCTGCGGGCGCGCTATGCAGCAGGCGGGGTGCTGGTGCTGAACCTGGTATCGAGCCCTGGGACCGGGAAGACGGCGTTTCTCGAGCGGACTTTGCGGGAACTCAAGGCGCGAGGCTCGCGAGTGGCCGCGCTGGTGGGCGATCTTGAAACTGACAATGACGCGCGCCGGCTTGCCGCCAGCGGAGCGCCCGTCCGCCAGATTAATACTCATGGCATTTGCCACCTGGATGCGGAGATGATCGACCGTCATCTGGCCGGCTGGGAGGGAGTTGAGTTGGGCGGTCTCGACTACCTGTTTATTGAGAACGTGGGCAACCTGGTTTGCCCGTCGAGCTACGACCTCGGCGAGGGGATTCGCGTGGCGCTGCTGAGCGTGACTGAAGGCGAAGACAAGCCGCTGAAATATCCCACGCTATTCAACTCCGCGGATGCGGCCGTGATTACCAAGATGGATATTGCCGAGCCGTGCAGGTTTGACCGCGACCTGGCGCTCAGGAACATCAACGAGATTCGGCCAGGGATTCGGATTTTTGAAACTTCGTCGAAGACCGGGGCGGGGATGGAGGGGTGGCTGGCGTACTTGACCGAGGAGCGGTCAAAGAAGGGATAACAACAAAACAGACTGTGGCGAAAGTCGAGTTTTGAAAGGGCACGACTTGAGTCGTGCCGCAAACGGCTGATAATAAACGATGGGCTTGAGCCCCTGAGGGATGTTTTCAGGTGATTTGGACTTTCACCACAGGCTGAAAAGGAGCAATTGCGGTGGCGTTAAAGAAAGCAGCCTCGAAGAAGATCAATCCGGAGACTGGCCGGGCCGATGTGGAAGCGTACCTGGCGCAGGTACCGGAGCCGGCGCGGAGCACGCTCGAAAAAATGCGGGCAATGATTCGGGCCGCCGCGCCCAAAGAGGCGACGGAGGCTATCAGCTACAAGATTCCGTCGTTCCAATACAAGGGCGGCCTGGTTTGGTATGCCGCGTTCAAGCGGCATTGCAGCTTTTTCCCCATGGATCATTCACTGGAAGCGGGGTTCGCGGAAGTGCTGAAGCAATATAAAACCTCGAAGGGAACGATTCAGTTTCCGGTGGACAAGCCGTTGCCCAAAGCGCTGGTGGCGCGGATTGTTAAGGCGCGCGTGACGCTGAACGAAGTGAAGGCTCACGGGAAATAAGATGGCTCGACGGACCTTCGCCCCATGAAATCCTCTTTCACGTGATTTAAATCACATTGTCCCTCGTATCGAAACGGGTATAAGGTAGTTGCCATGTGTTTAGCGATACCGGGAAAAGTGGTGGGAATTGCCGAGGAGAATGGCCTGCGGATGGGCCGAGTGGACTTTGGCGGCGTCGTCAAACGAGTCTGCCTGGACTATGTGCCGGAGGTTGAGGTTGGCGACTATACCATCGTCCACGTGGGGTTTGCGCTCTCCAAAATCGATGAGGAAGAGGCGGTCAGGACGCTGGAGGTCTTCCGGCAGATGGGTGTGCTGGAGGACGAACTGGCCGACGGGGAAGATGCGTTCGCGCGAGCCGCGGCTTTGCCCATGTCGAACTGCCCGGATGGGAGTTGCACGCTGGAACCCCTAAAAGGCCAAGTCAACTAATCGCACCTTGGCACTCGTTTCTGTGAGCGCTTGAATCGAGGCGGCAGATGAAATACCTAACTGAGTTTCGCAACGGCGAGATCGCGCAGCGAATGGCGCGGGAGATAGCCTCCATCACAACGCGGCCGTGGAAGATCATGGAGGTTTGCGGCGGGCAGACACACTCCATCATCAAAAATGGAATCGACCAGATGCTTCCCGCGGGCGTTGAGATGATCCACGGTCCCGGCTGCCCTGTCTGCGTCACCCCGCTGGAATTGATTGACAAGGCGCTGGCCATCGCTGCCCAGCCAGGCGTGATCTTCTGCTCATTCGGAGACATGCTCCGTGTTCCCGGCACCGACGCGGACCTGTTCCAGATCAAGGGCGCGGGCGGAGATGTACGCGTCGTGTATTCGCCGTTGGACGCAGTAGAACTGGCCGCCAAAAATCCTGACAAGCAGGTGGTGTTTTTTGGCGTGGGTTTTGAGACCACGGCTCCAGCCAATGCCATGAGCGTTCACGTGGCCAAACGGCGGGGCATCAAGAATTTTTCGCTGCTCGTGTCCCACGTGCTCGTTCCCCCCGCGATTGCAGCCATTCTTGAGTCGCCCGGCAACAAGGTGCAGGCGTTTCTGCTGGCCGGCCATGTAAACAGCGTCATGGGCTATTGGGAGTATCCGCCCATTGCCGAGAAATACAAGATTCCGCTTGTGGTCACCGGGTTCGAGCCGCTCGATCTGCTGGATGGCATTCGCCGCGCGATCATCCAGCTTGAGGCCGGCACGCACGAGGTGGAAAACGCCTACGAGCGCATTGTGACGTTTGACGGAAACCAGCCTGCGCAGAAGATGCTGGCCGAGGTCTTCGAGGTTACGGACCGCGCCTGGCGCGGCATCGGCGTCATTCCCAGGAGCGGCTGGCGGCTGGCACCCGCTTATCGGGATTTTGACGCTGAAGCCCGCTTCCACATCACTGGCATTCACACCGTCGAGTCGCCGCTGTGCCGCGCCGGAGACGTGCTGCGCGGGGCCATCAAGCCGGCAGAGTGCGCGGCCTTCGGCAAGGAATGCACGCCGCGGCATCCGCTGGGCGCGACCATGGTTTCAAGCGAAGGCGCCTGCGCTGCCTACTACAACTATGGGCGATTCCTGTCCGCAGAAGAGCTGGCCACGGCCGGAAGCGGGTTGACCCATGCCTGAGATCGCCAACGCCTCAGATGAGGACCAGGCTCCTTCCAAGGGCACGCCCGACTTCTCCAACTGGACATGCCCACTGCCGCTGGTCGGTTATCCCACCATCGTGATGGGCCACGGCGGCGGCGGCAAGCTGGGCAATGAGCTGGTGGAGCACCTGTTTCTCCCTGCATTCCGCAACGCCGCTCTCGAAAATCTGGGCGACGCAGCGGTGCTTGAGCTGGGCGCTGGGCACCTTGCCATGAGCACCGATTCTTTTGTGGTGCAGCCGCTGTTTTTCCCCGGCGGCTCCATCGGAGACCTAGCCGTCAACGGCACCGTGAACGATCTCGCCGTCTCCGGCGCCATTCCCAAGTACCTGAGCGCCAGCTTCATTCTTGAAGAAGGATTTCCCCTCGCCCAGTTGGCGGCGATTGTCGATGCCATGGCCGCCGCTGCCGCAACCGCCGGCATTCAAATCGTCACCGGCGACACCAAGGTGGTTGAACGCGGACACGGCGACGGCTGCTACATCAACACTGCGGGAATCGGTGTGCTGCGCAAGGGAATTCAGGTGGGACCGCGCCATGCCAAGCCAGGAGACGCGATTCTGGTTTCAGGCTTTATCGGCGACCACGGCATGGCCATCATGAGCGTGCGCGAGGGCCTGGAGTTCGAAAGCCAGATCCGCTCCGATTGCGCCGCGCTGAACGGAACGATTTCCGCGGTGCTCGATGAGGCGGGCCACGCAATCCACGCCATGCGCGACCCCACGCGCGGAGGGCTGGCTTCCACGCTGAACGAGATCGCCCAAGCTTCCGGCGTCGGCATTTGGATCGACGAGAGGCGCCTGCCGGTGCGCACAGAAGTGCAGTCGGCGTGCGAGTTGCTCGGCCTCGACCCGGTGTATGTAGCCAACGAAGGCAAGGCCGTTTTCTTCGTTGCGCCCGATGCCGCCGAACGCGTTCTTTCGATTCTTCGCGCTCATCCGCTGGGGCGCGATGCGGCCATGATTGGCCATGCAACCGCCGAGCATAAAGGCATGCTGGTAGCGCGCACGCAGATGGGCGCCAACCGCGTGATTGCGCAGCAGATTGGCGAGCAGTTGCCGCGCATCTGCTGACTCAAGTGGCGTGCAACTCCGCATCCTGCAGAATGCCTGCCTCAACGGCAAGAAATGCCAGGGCACGCCCGCAGGCGTGCCGCACGATCGGTAGAAATTACCGTGAGCTTCAGAACCTGCGGCAACATCCCCATCCTCCCGATTCAAATGATTTGCTTTTTGCACCGTAGCGAGCCTGCAAATTGCATCTCACAGAATGAGGTGTCCTGGATTGCTCAGCACGGGCAGTTCCCCAATGGGACACTCCTAATAACGTAAAGGAGATCGAACATGGGACTGATTATCTTGATCGTGGTTCTGTTACTGCTTTTTGGCGGCGGAGGAGGGTATTACGGATACAGGCGCTGGGGCTACGGCGGCGGCGGCGGAATTGGACTGGGAACCGTTCTGGTGATTCTGCTGGTGTGCTACCTGTTGGGAGTCTTCTAAAAGAATCCGCGGCGAGTTCGGCTTGCTTTCACGCTTAACTGCTAGCAAGCCGTCGCTGCCTCCTCGTTGATCCACGCTGGCAAATTTATACGTGTGCCCGCATTTCTGGCTGCATGAAAGACCATAAAGCCAACCAATGGAACCGTAGCTCTAAAACCCGGCAGCGAGCGGCGATTGCCGCGGTTAAATTCCTCTTAATTACTTTCGTAAGAAAACTCCGCTAACAATTGGGCCCGCTGGGCTCAGGATACGTTCCCGCCAAGCCGATGGAATAGAAGTCGATGATGCTGTGCAGATGCCTACACCTGCTCAGCGGCGAATTCGCTCTTCCTGGAAGGCTGGAAATGCAGAGACTTGTTAGAGTCCGCTCCTTTTTTGTGGATGGTTTTTTGGTTGCCCTACTGAGTGTAGCTGTTGGGGCGCACGGGCAAACGCCGCTGCGCATCCTTGGGCCGATCGACGAGAATCAGGCGATAACGCTTGCCGGCAACGTGCATCCGCTGGCACGAGCCGAATTTGACCTGGGTGCGGCGCCGGGCGAAACCGTGCTGGATCGGATGATGCTTGAACTGGAGCCGTCGCCTGCCCAGCAGGCGGAGTTGGATGCGCTGGTCGAGGCGCAGCACGATCCGCAGTCGCAGCTTTACCGGCAATGGCTGACGCCGCCTGCGTATGGAGCGCGCTTTGGAGCCAGCGCGGCGAATATTGCGCGGATTTGCGCCTGGCTACGCGGCCATGGGTTCACGGTGGATGAAGTCGCCGCGAGCAACCGGCTCATTCAGTTTTCAGGCAACGCGGCCCAGGTGGCGGAGACATTCCACACTGAGATTCACCGATACAAAGTGGATGGTGTGGAGCACATGGCCAACGCCCAGGACCCGCAAATCCCGGCAGCCTTTGCCGGCGTCATTGGCGGCGTGGTTTCGCTCAACGACTTTCGTCGGAAATCGGAGATCAGCTCGAGAAGAGCGGTTGGCCGGGGCGAAAGACCAAGTTCGTCCGGTGATAAGGCCGCAGACGAGTCGCGGGCTGCGAACGGCGCTCGCTCCGACTTTACCGATGGGTCCACGCATGATCTATTCCCGGCGGATTGGGCGGCAATTTACGACCTGAAACCGCTCTACAGCGCGGGGACGACGGGGACCGGATCGTCTATCGCGATTGTCGGCCGAAGCAACATCAACCTGTCTGACGTAGCGACATTCCGCTCTGCTTCAGGGCTTCCTGCGAATCAGCCCGCAGTCACCCTTGTGACCACGAATCCAGGTCTCGTGAACGGCGACCAGGACGAATCCACGCTGGACGTGGAGTGGAGCGGAGCAGTTGCTCCGGCGACCGCGGTGAAATTTGTCGTAGGCGCTTCTACGGGAATGACAGATGGAGTGGATCTCTCAGCGCAGTACATCGTGAACCACGCGACAGCGCCGGTGATGAGCACCAGTTATGGAGCTTGCGAGCAGGACATCGGCAGCGGGGGTATGTCCTTTTACAACAGCCTTTGGGAACAGGCCGCGAGCGAGGGCATCAGCGCGTTTGTCTCTTCGGGCGACTCCGGCGCGGCGGGCTGCGATGGCGCCTCGGCAGCCAAGGGAACCATCGCAGCGGTGAACGGCCTGTGCAGTTCGCCGTATTCGACATGTGTAGGCGGGACTGAGTTCAACGAGGGCTCGAAAGCGTCGCAATACTGGTCGGCTGGCAACGCATCCGGCGATGAATCGGCGCTGGGCTACATTCCCGAGGAAGTGTGGAACGAGAGCGCGCTCGATGGCGGGTCCGGGCTGTGGTCTTCAACCGGCGGAGCCAGCGTTGTGTTTCCGCAGCCGAGTTGGCAAAAGGGAATTGCCGGCACCATCGCAGCGAACGGAATGCGCGCGGTGCCCGACGTGGCCATGACTGCGTCCGGACACGACGGATACATCATTGTCGAAGACGGAAGCTACTGGGTAATTGGAGGAACGTCTGCTGCGTCGCCGTCCTTCGCCGGGCTGATGGCCCTTGTGGTCGAGCAGCAGGGCGGCAAGGGCCAGGGGAACGCGAATCCGCGGCTTTACGCGTTGCTGGGCGCTGCAAAGAATCCTTTCCATGCCACGCCTTCGGGCAATAACACCGTGCCGGGAGTAGCCGGATTCACGGCCAGCGGCATTGCGTATAACCTGGCCACCGGGCTTGGATCGGTGGATGGCGCCGTGCTGGCTGGAAGCTGGAGCGCGGGTCCAACGATCCCCAGCACCAACTTTGCGCTTACACCGTCCACCACGGCGGGAACGGTAGCGGTGGGCAAGACCGTAACGTTTACGGTTGCGGTCACGGAGAGCGGCTCGGCGAATGCCCTCGTTGGGCTTTCGGCAAAGGCGCCCGCGGGCTTGGCGGTGGGCATCTCTCCCACATCGGTCAAGCCCGGTACGTCCGCGACCGTCGCAGTTACGGTGGGACCAATGGCCGCCGTGGGAGCGCAGAGCATCACAATTACGGGTTCGGACGCCTCGGGTACGCAGACCGTGACGTATGCGCTGACCGTGCCACCACCGCCCGCGCTGACGGTTACGGCTGCCTCAACTTTGGCATCTGTAGCACAAGGCAGCGCCATTACCGATGTGATGACAATTGCAGGAAATAGCAGCTACACCGGAGCTGTGACCTTGAGCGTGAGCGGACTTCCTGCGGGCGTGAAAGCAGCCTGGAGCAGCAGTCCGTTTGCACTGATTGGCGGGAGCGGGACGAGCACCCTGACGTTGCAGGCTGCATCGACGGCGACGGTGGGTTCCACCACCATCACGGTGACGGCGAGCGGCGATGGCGTAACGGCAACAAGGCAGATAACGCTGCAGGTGACGCAACCGCCCGGGCTTCAGTTGTCACTCTCCGCGCCGGCGCTCACCATGACGCATACAGGCTCCGGTTCGGTGACGATGACGTTGACCGAGCTGGGCGGGATCAACGTGCCAACCTCGCTGACGATTACCGGGCTGCCGGCCGGGGTAACCTCGTCCATGAGCAAAGTGGCAGGGGGTCCCGGAACTAGCGTTAGCGGCCTGCTGACGTTCACAGGAAGCTCGAAGGCCGTGGTGGGAACGTCGACAGTGTCCTTCATTGCAAGCTGCGTGAACAACGGAATCACCTATACGGCGAAGCAGACATTCGCCCTGCAATTGAAATGAGGCGGTAAGAGCCTACAGCTGGAGCGCCGAGCCCTTTTACCAATTATGATCGAGGGGTTCCGGCTCTGTGAACTCGACGGCCGGCTGGGGAGCGATGCATGCGCAACTGGGTGCCGTTGGCGCTGTTGGGGATATGTGCGACTGGGGCGTTCGGACAAGCGGAGCAGGACAAGCGGCAGGCCTGTGCTGCCCTCGGCTCGCTGAGCGTGCCGCGCACCAGCTTCCTACAAGCCACGATGGTCGAGGCAGGAATGCTCGATCTGCACCAGCAACAACCCGATCCCCTGTTCTTCAAGAAGCTGCCGGCGTTCTGCAGGGTCGTAGCTCTGTCGAATCCCACCGCCGACTCGAACATCCTCATCGAGGTCTGGCTTCCCCTTGCGGGCTGGAATGGCAAGTTCATGGGCCTGGGCAATGGCGGATTTGCGGGGTCCATCGAGTACCAGGGGTTGGCGATTGCCGTGCTCAACGGCTTTGCTGGTGGCGGCACTGACACCGGCCACACCGGCGGCGCCGCGGATTCCGGCTGGGCGCTCGGTCATCCGGAGAAGGTGATCGACTTCGGCTGGCGCGGGGTTCACGCCATGACGGAGCTGAGCAAGACAGTGGTGCAGTCGTTTTATTCGGGCGCCCCGCAGCACAGCTATTTCACCGGTTGCTCCGATGGCGGGCGTGAAGCCCTGATGGAGGCGCAGCGGTTTCCCGGCGATTACGACGGAATTCTCGCCGGCGCACCTGGCTACAACTGGACCAGCTTGTTCAGCCGATTTGCACAAATTGCCGCGGAGCTTCAGTCGAGTCCGGAGAAGTATCTCCCCGCGAGCAAGATTCCGTCCCTCAACCAGGCCGTTCTTGCAGCCTGCCACGCGAACGAGCCGGGGCCGTATCTTGCCGACCCGCGCGCGTGCCATTTCTCTCCGGACGCGCTGGTGTGCAAAGGCGCCGAGACAGACGCCTGCGTGACCCCGGCGCAGGCCGGCAGCCTGAAGGCGCTCTATGCGAGTTCGAATCTCAAGGACGGAAGCCTCGTCTATCACGGGTTGCTGCCCGGCGGGGAACTTGGCGGCAACGGATGGCCGGTGTGGATTAGCGGAGTTAAGCCGGGCGTCAGCGCGGCGGCCGTATTGGCGGAGGGTTATTTTCGCAATCTGGTGTACGCCAATCCGAGCTGGGAGCTCAAGAGCTTTAATCTGGACAGGGATTTGAAGGCAGCCCAGGAGAAGACGGCAGCGGCTTTGGACGCGGTGAATCCGGACCTGCGGCCATTCAAAGCGCGCGGCGGCAAGCTGATTCTCTATCAAGGATGGAACGACGCGGCGAGCTCGCCCCTGGCCACCATCGACTACTACGACAGCGTGGAGCACACCGTGGGACACGAAGAAACCGGGCAATTTGTGCGTCTCTTCCTGGTGCCGGGAATGCAGCACTGCTACCGCGGTCCCGGGCCGGCGGAGTTTGGACAGTTCGCGCCCGCCTTCGGCGCCTCTCCGGACGCCGCGGCCCGCAATATTACAACGGCGCTGGAACAATGGGTGGAAAAGGGAATCGCCCCCGAGCAGGTGATTGCGCGCGGAAATACTGAAACAACCGCAGCCGGCAAAGCCGATTCGTTTTCGCAGCCGATTTGCGCCTATCCAAAAGCGGCCGTGTATAAGGGGAGCGGCGACGTGAAGGACGCGGCCAGTTACGCTTGCGCAGAGAAGTAAGCGCAGACGCGCCGCCAAGGCAAAAGTGACGCCGAAATGGCTGGATCAGTCGAACAGCGCAAAGGCCTTTTCGATGCGCGCAGGGAGCGCGTGCACATCGTCTCCGAAAGATTGATGGATTTCAAGGACAGCGGCGGGGTGCGCCTGCAAGGCTTTGAGAGCCTTCACTGCGGCGGGCCAGTCGATGGTGCCGTCGCCGGGCCAAAGGTGCTCGTCCTTCACCGCGTGATTGTCGTGAACGTGCACGGTTACGACGCGGCTGCCGAGCGTGGCAATGGCCGCGGCAACACCGACCGTGATGTGAGCATGACCGAGGTCGAGGCAGATGCCCACGCTGTTCAGGCGTCCCAGGTCGAGAATGGTGATGAGGTGCTCCGGCGTGGTGGGCTCGCTGGTAAGGTTTTCCACCAGCAGGCGCACGCCAAGCGGATGAGCGAAAGCGCCCAAGTGTTCCAAAGCCGTGATGGCGTATTCAACCGTGCGCTGCGACCATCCGTCTTCGCGTTCGCCGAGGTGCATCACAAGGTTGGAAAAAGGAATCTGCTCAGCCGATTCGAGTGCCCGTTTGATCTCGTCCATGGCGTCGATGCGGCGGGCCTTCTCCGGGTGCAGCACGTTGACCGCGGGTGCGCCGGCGCGACCCATTTCGCGGTCGGGAAACAGAGGCGCGTGCATGGAGAAGGGCTTTAGAGAGTTCGACCGGAACCAGGAACCGAGCTCGGCGATGTGCTCGCGGCTCGAGTAGTCAAAATGCTGCCGGGCGGCAAAGATCTCCACTCCCTGCGCGCCGGAACGCTCGGCCAGTTCCAGCAACCCTGGGTGCAGGCGCTGGTTGAGGAACAAATGCGTTGAAAGCACTCGCAGCATGGTCGGTCGATCTCCGGCACCCGGTACGCCTTTGGCGTAAGCCGGTCACTGCTCTGATTGTCTCATTTTTTTGAACAGGTTAGGACGTGCAGCCTGTTGCGGGAGATGGTGCATTTTACGGTCGGCGGAAAACGTTGCCGCCGTGCTCCGGATTGGAACAGACCCTAATAGCCGGCGGCCTTGCCGTAGTGGCTGCGGTGGTCCTGGCCGCCAGTAAGTTCGCCGATTTTCGGGTCGATGGCGATGCACTCGCCGTTCGACCAGTGGCGGGTCTCGACGTCGAGAGTGTAGCCGCGGGCTTTGAGAGCAGCAATAACTTCGGGTGAGAAGCCGGGCTCGAGGTAGAGCGTGTCGGGAAGGTATTGGTGGTGAAAGCGCGGCGCGTCCACAGCCTGCTGAATATTGAGGTCGCCCTCCGCCGCGGAAAGAAAAATGTTGGCTACCGTGGTAATGATGCGCGCGCCGCCGGGAGAGCCGAGAACATAGCGCAGCTTGCCCCTCTCAAGAACAATGGTTGGGGTCATCGAACTCAGCGGGCGCTTGCCCGGAGCGATTGCGTTGGCGGGTCCTTGAATGAGGCCAAACATGTTGGGCACGCCCATTTTCGATGCGAAATCATCCATCTCGTCGTTGAGCAGAAATCCCAGTGGGCCCGCGGTCACATGCGATCCAAAGCTGTCGTTGAGCGTGGTGGTCACAGAGACGGCGTTTCCTTCCGCATCGACAACCGAGTAGTGCGTGGTGTCCTGCGATTCAACTCGGCGATTGCCGGCGGAGGTGGGCGGCGGTGGCAAAAAGCCGGAAGGCCTGACCAGCGAAGCGGAAGGCGTAGCGGCAGTTGGGTCGATGGTGGCGCGCCACGCATTCGCGTAGGGCTTGGCGGTGAGCGCGGTAGCGGGAATGGTGTTGTAGTCGGGATCGCCGAGGTAGTCGGCTCGGTCCATGTAGGCGCGGCGATAGGCCTCGGTGATCAGGTGAATCGCCGGCGCGGAGCGGTCGCCCAGCTTGCCCAGGTCAAAACCCTCCAGGATATTCAACGCGCTGACGAGCACGATTCCTCCCGAAGACGGCGGCGGCGCGCTTATAACCGTATAGTCATGGAACTCCCCGGTTATGGGCTTGCGCTCCACAACGCTGTACTGCGTCAAATCTTCAAGCGTAAGCAGCGCACCGCCCTTGCGGAGTTCGTCGATCAGTTCGTGCGCCATTTTTCCGTGATAGAACCCTTGCGGATCGGCGGCGATCCGCTGAAGGGTGCGGGCCAGTTCCGGCTGGTGGAAGGTTTCGCCTTCCTTATAGTGGTTGCCATCGCGCTGGAAGATCCGTTTAGACTCAGGGAATTTTGCCAGGTCCGGGTCGCTGAGTTCTTCTGCCTCTTCGGCCGTGAGAATGAAGCCGTTAGCGGCGAGCTTGATGGCGGGCGCCATGACCCGCGCCAGTCCCAGCTTGCCGTACTTGCGTTCCGCGTAGACCATGCCGGCCACCGAGCCGGGCGTGGCAATAGAGCGATACCCGATAACGCTGGAGAGCAGGCTGTCTTCAGGAATGATGTTGCCCTGCGAATCCTGGTACATTGTCTCGGTGGCAGCCAGCGGAGCCTTCTCTCGGTAGTCGATGAAGGTGGAGCGACCATCGTGCGTGCGCAACAGCAAGAAGCCGCCGCCGCCCAGGTTTCCCGCCCCTGGATGCACGACGGCAAGAGCAAACCCGGTGGCCACAGCAGCATCCACAGCGTTTCCGCCGGCGCGCAGGATTTCAAGTCCTGCGTCGGAGGCCAGATGGTGCACACTCACCACCATGCCGTGCTGGGCGCGGACAGGCTGCTCGTCGAGATAGGGAATCACGTTCTTCGGGCCCTCCTGTGCGGCGGAGTGAGCGGACATTGAGAAAACAACGCCGGTGAGGACGGTCAGGATGGGAACTGCGTTCCGTCGGGTCATGATGTCTTGACAGGATAACGCGGATGGGCGCGCGAAGCTTGTATTTTTGACGGATGGTTCCGACCCGGCCAAGGGAACTCCGTGTCCCGCCCTTTCCGCAGAAAGGGTGGGGCACCATGGATCTCAATCGCCGAACTATCCTAATTTTGCTTAGGTTCGTTACTCTTCACGCAGCAGGATCATTGGATTCACCGACAATGCCCTTTGCGCCGGGATCCACGTAGCCAGCAGGCCCAGCAACGCCATGGCGACGACCACTCCGGCCAAGACCAGCGGATCGCGCGGCGTTGCCTGGTACACGATGAAAGCGAGCACGCGCGTGGCCAGCAGTCCGAAAAGCAACCCGGCCGCCGAGCCGAAGACGAGCAGCTTGAATGGCCGTCCTAACGCCGCCTGCAAAACTTCTTTTCGTTTAGCTCCTAAAGCTATGCGAATTCCCAGCTCGCGCAGCCGCTTGCTCACCGAGTATGCGGCCATGCCGAAGATGCCGGTGATCGACAGCATTGCCCCCATTGCACCCATCACTCCAAGCGCCATGGTCGCCACGCGCGAGGGAAACAGAACCACCTCCAGCAGGCTGTTCCACGTCTGCGTGTCAACGGGCAGGCTCGCATCGAGTTCGCGCACCTTGCTCCTGATGGCCGCTGCAAGTTGCTGCGGATCGCGCTTCGATCGCACCACGAAATACGCCGAACTCATGGGCGATTGCATCGAGGGAAGAAACATCGCCGGCTCCTGATCTTCGGTCAGACTCATATACTTTCCGTCTTCGACAACCCCCACCACCTGGACCCGCGTTCCATCTTGCAGCTTGTAGCTCGCGCCCATTGCGTTGGTGACGGAGCCAAAGATTTTATCGGCAAAATTCTGGTTGATGACGGCAACGGCGGGCGCATTCTTGTCGTCTTGCAAGGAGAAACTTCTACCTGCCAGCAGACTGGTGCCGGCCGCCTCGAAATATCCCGGAGAGACGTCGTAGCGAAATGGCATCATGGCGGCATTCACCGGCCTGAGGTCGCTGGTTTCGTCTTTGAACACACTCGCCCTGGTGCTGGCGGTATATACCAACGGAGGGTAACCGTTCACCAATCCAACCGACTCGACGCCATGGATAGATTTCATCGCATCAAGCATCTGCTTTTGCATGGCCGGCACTTTGTCGCCGCTGTAACCGCCCGTGGCCAGGTTCACGCCGGTCACCATGGTGTTGCCCGGCTCAAATCCGAAATTACTATGCAGCGAACGCACGAGACCGCGGACGGCGACCATGGAAGACGTCACAAGTACGGCGCAGATGGCGATCTGTACAACCAAAAGCACATCGCGCACGGTCAATCGCCGTCCCATTCTTGCGCTCGATCCTGCCTTGACAATCTCATACGGATTGGCGCGGAGTACCTGGCGCACCGGAACAATGCCGAAGAGGAATCCGCTTATCAAAGCCAGAAGCAAAGCCACCATGTAGAGCTTGCCGTCAAGAGCAACAGGTATATGGAGTGGCACGTTGGGGATGAACTGCCAGGTGCTCAGGCGGCGAAGCAGCGCCACACTGCCCAGCAGGCCGGCTGCGCCACCGGCGAGCGAGATAAGCACGGCTTCGGTCAATAACTGCCGCAGGATGCGTTTGCGGCTGGAACCAAGCGCGAGACGCAGAGCCACTTCTCGGGAACGGTCGGCAGCGCGCGCGGAGAACAGGCTCCCCAGATTGGCGCACGCGGCAAGCAGAATCAAGCCGGCCAGCAGTGTCAGTCCCGCAACGAATGCCCGCACTGCAGGGCCGAAAGAGGTGAGGCCTTCCCGCGAAAGGGCGGTCGTCTTGTGGCGGAAATCTTTGGGATAGGTTCTCTCCAGGTACGAGCCCACGGTGTCCACGTCGGCCATGGCCATTGCGGGAGTCACTCCCGGCTTCAGATGCCCCAGCGACTCGAAAACCCCGTGTTCGGTCCAGCGCGTGCTCAAGGTTTCCGTGCCCAACTGTTCCTGGTTGACGATGGGCATGAAGAAATCCGGCGCAAGAAACAACAGCGTTCCCTGGAACCCCGGCGGCGCCACGCCAAGAATGGTGAACGGATGTTTGTCGAGCCGAACCTGCCGCCCCACCACGCTTCGGTCGTCCTGGAAACGGCTGTGCCAATACGCGTAGGTCAGCACAATATAGGGAGCGCTGTTGGGGCCATGCTCATCGGATCTGTGGAAAAAGCGGCCAAGAAGGGGTTGAACGCGCAGCACGTCGAAGTAGTTTCCGGTGGTGGCAAACCCGTTTGCGACAATCGCATCCTTGCCCGTGTCCAGACCTACGCCCAGCACCATGTTGAAAGCCGCAAGATCTTCGAAGCTGCGGTTGCGATCGCGCAGATCGAGATAGTTCGGGTAAGATTGCCAGCCGGTATTGTCCCCGTAATGGGTTCCGTACAGGCTCTCCGATTGGGGCACATTGAGCGGGCGCAGGATCAGGCCATCCATCAAACCGAAGACTACAGCGTTCGCACCGATGGCCAGGGCCAGCGTCAATACCGCGGTCAACGTGAATCCGGGTGATTTGCGCAACATGCGCAGACTGAAGCGAATATCCAGCACGCTCGTCTCAATGATATGGCTGCCCAGCGCCTGGTGAATTTCCTCTTTGTACTTCTCCCGCCCGCCGAATTCAATCCGCGCGCGCCGCTCCGCCTCTGCGCGAACAAGGCCGGAGCGCTCCAGGTCGTCGGCGCGGTGCTCGATGTGCGAGCGAAGTTCCTCTTCCATCTCCGATCGCACCCGCGACCTGTGAAAGAGCATGCTCGTGCGAAGGCGAAGCGAGTCGAAGAGTTTCATACTTCCTCCGGTTGTTGAGCGAGCGCGGAAGCGATGGCGTTGGCAAGCAGATTCCAACTGACGGTTTCTTCGCGCAGGCGCTTGCGGCCTGTGGCGGTAAGTTCGTAAAACTTGGCGCGGCGGTTGTTCTCTGAAGTGCCCCAATTCGCCTTGAGCAGCCCCTGGCGCACCAGCCGGAAGAGGCCGGGGTAAAGCGCGCCTTGCTCGATCAACAGCGCATTGCCGGAGATTTGCCCGATGCGCAGCAGGACGCCGTATCCATGCAGCGGGCCAAGAGACACCGCCCGCAGAATCAGCAGATCGAGCGTGCCGGGAAGAAGCTGAGCCTGGTCCGTCAAAATTGCCCCCCCTAAGTTAATTAGGAGACTATCGCGAACACTCCTAAGCTGTCAAGGGGAAAACTCGGGGCTCGCATTCCGGCTTGCTCTCCCAATTACAATCGGGATGGAGAAAAACCATGCCACAGCTAAGCAGGACGGGGGTTTCGCTCGAAGACGACCTGTTGAAGGAGTTCGACCGGCTGATTGCCAAGCGGAGCTATGCTAACCGCTCGGAGGCAATCCGCGATCTGATTCGTGAGGCGCTTCTGTCTGAGATGGTTGAAACCAACAAGCCGGTGGTTGGGACTCTGACCATTGTTTATGACCATCACACTCCGAATCTCGCGCAAAAGCTGACCGAAGTACAGCACCACGCAGGCGCCATGATTCTGGCGGCCACGCACATTCATCTCGATCGTCATTACTGCCTGGAAGTCATTATCATGAAAGGCCGCGGCAAAGACCTTCAGGCGGTGGCCGATGGCATGCTGGCCTTGCGCGGCGTGGAACTTGGGAAATTGGTGCTCACCAACTCCGGCGCCAGCTTGAAGCGTCCCGCGCATTCCCATTCGCATGACCACTAAGGAAGCGCCCCGCAGGGTTGTGCTCGCGGTCATACACATGCTTTTTAAAATCGTGTTACGCTGGTTCGGTACAGTTGCCGGAGGCACGTTTTTCAGATTCGTGCCACGGAACCGGCCAGGTTTGCATTGAAACTGATGCACTTGAAAATAATGGAAACCGGATGCGAACCTTCCTGAAGAGCCTGATGAATGACGAGCCGGGCAGCACCAAAGCCAAGGTGATCGGCTTGTACATTCTGCTGGCAGGGTTCAATCTGGCCGCATGGGGCTGGGCGTTTGTCGCCTTCCACCGGTTCCCGGTGCTGCTCGGCACTGCGTTTCTCGCCTACAGTTTTGGTCTGCGCCACGCGGTCGACGCCGATCACATCGCGGCAATCGACAACGTTACGCGAAAGCTGATGCAGCAGGGCAAGCGGCCCGTGGCGGTGGGCCTGATGTTCTCGCTCGGCCATTCCACCATCGTTATTGTGGGCTCCATCGCCATAGCCGGCGCGGCCCTGGCGCTGCAGCATCGCATTGACGCGGCCAGGGAGATTGGCGGAGTCATCGGCACGCTGGTGTCTGCGCTGTTCCTGTTCGGGATCGCCCTCGTCAATCTGATTGTTCTGCAGGCGGTGATTCGCAGCTTCCTGCGCGTGCGTCGCGGCGAGCCCTATGTGGAAGAAGACTTCGACCTGCTGCTCGGCAATCGCGGCTTTCTTTCCCGCTTGTTTCGCCCCATGTTCAACTTGATCCGCTCCAGTTGGCACATGTATCCGCTGGGCATTCTGTTTGGACTCGGATTCGACACCGCCACGGAGGTCGGGCTGCTCGGCATCTCCGCGGCAGAAGCGTCAAAGGGGCTGTCGCTTTCTTCCATCCTGGTCTTCCCGGCCTTGTTTGCCGCGGGCATGTCGCTGATCGATTCGACTGACAACATCCTCATGCTGGGAGCTTACGGATGGGCCTTCGTCAAGCCTATCCGCAAGCTCTACTACAACATCACCATCACTTCTGTTTCTGTGATCGTCGCCCTGGCTGTGGGCGGAATTGAGGCGCTCGGCCTGCTGGCGGTGCAGTTTCACCTGACAGGCACATTCTGGGGCTTGGTCGGCAAGCTGAACGACAACTTCGGCATGTTGGGATACGCGATCATCGCTCTCTTCGCCCTGAGCTGGATCTTGTCGATCGCCATTTACAAGTGGCGCCGATTTGACGATCTCGAATTTGGCGTGAAAGACGCTGTCGTTGTCGAGACGCAGGGTTGAACCAGAGGCAAACGTATTCTTCGCGTTTCTAGTCCCCGCGCAGCACCTGCATCGGTTCCACCTGCGATGCGCGGCGGCTGGGAATGACGGCGGCCACCGCGGCGATGGCGAGAACGCCGCACATGGCGATGGCATAGGACGCGGGATCGAAGGCAGGAAGCTTGCCCAGCACGTTACCCACCGCACGCAGTAAGCCAAGACTGAGCGCCACGCCAACCCCAATGCCGAGCGAGGCCACTGCGATTCCATGCGAGAGCGTCATGGACACGATCTGGCCGCGTTGCGCTCCGAGGGCAAAGCGGAGAGCAAATTCGAACCGCCGCTGCGATACTGTGTAGGCGGTTACTCCGTACATTCCCACCGCTGCCAGCAGAATGCTCACCGCCGCAAACGCACCGAACAGGAGCGTGCGGAATCGTTGCGCGCGCGATGACTCTCCCACCGCCTCGCGCATGGTGGTCGAACTGACCGCGACCATCGGATAGCTGCGCTTGAGCAAGGGTTCGAGTGTTGCGGCCATCACCGCTGGATCGATGGCTGTGCGCACCACCAATTGCATTTCAGCCGCGCGGAAGCTATGCTGCGCCACCGGCACATACATTGTCTGAGCCATTGACGATGCCGGTGATTGCTGGCGCACATCGCCGACGACGCCGACGATTGTCCACCAACTTGATTTATCGTCGTAGCCGCACATGATTTGCTGGCCAATCGGATTCACGCCGGGAAAAACCTGTTGTGCCAACTCGTGGCTAACCACGAGCACAGGCACAGCGTTTTCGTCGTCCTGGCCGGTGAGCAGCCGGCCTTGTAGTAGCGGAATGCCCATGGTTTGAAAATAGCGGGTCGTAATCGGCACCACGTCCGCAACCGGCAGCGGTTGCACACCGGGCTTGAACTCCGTGCGGCCGCGGACTGCGAAACTTACATCCGTTGCGCCCTGCCCCATTGGGACACCCTGAACAGCGGCCACGTCTTTCACGCCGGGAACCTTGGCAATGGAGTCCACCATCGCCCGCAATGTGACAAGCATCGCCGGCGCATTCCCAAACAGCGGAAGCGGTTGCTCGGTTGCGGCGTGGGTATCGATCACCAGCAGATTGTCCGGTTGAAAGCCCAGGTCGCGGCGAGAATCGGCAATCATCTGCCTCGCCAGCAATACAGAGGCCACGCTCAATGTGAGCGTCAAGGCAACCTCGCCAACAATGAGCGAATCGCGAAGCCGGCGCGATGCGCGGCTTTCGCTGCTTCCGGATCCCTCCTGCTTCAACACCGCCGCGGGACTGACCTTAGCCGAGCGCCACGCTGGAAGCAATGCTGTGATCAACATGGTTGCAATGCTCATCACGAATGAAACCAGCAATACATCGCGGTTGAGGCGCACATCCGCCAATCGCGGTATCTGGTCCCCCGCCATCACGGTGAGCAGATGCAAGGCGGGCTGAGCAAGGATCAGTGCGAGCCCGCAGCCCGCGGACGCAAGAATCAATGACTCCATCAGCGCGCGCCGCGCCACCGCAGTGCGCGTTGCGCCCAATGCCGTGCGGATGGTCGCGTCGCGCCGCATCTGCGTGGAACGCACCAATTGCAGATGGCCAATATTGGCGCAGACGATCAGCAGCACCACCGCGGCCGAGCCCATGAGCAGGCGAAGCATGGGGCGAATCGACCCGACAATCTGCTCCTGCAGCGGAACAGCTTCGAGTCCTTTGAGCTTGTCCTCCGGATATGCGGCCCGCAACTGCCGCGAGAGCGTAGCCAGTTCCGCATTCAACTGCGCGGCCGTGACGCCGGGCTTGACGCGGGCGATTGCGCGCTGGTTATAGGCAGTGCGGCCGGGAATCTCGGGATGCGGCGGAAACTCAACCCAGACAGCCGTTTTATCCGGAAAGGAAAATCCGGCGGGGAGCACGCCGACAATGGCGCGGGCGCGGCCGTCGTAGTGAATCGCATGGCCAACAGCGCCCTGCGCGGAGGCAAAATGTTCCTCGGCGAAGGCGCTCGATACCAAAGCCTCTGAGGCGTCAACGCTGTCGCCGAAGAGTCGGCCGGCGACGGGTTCAACGCCCATCACGCTGCCGAATTGCGGACTGACCCCGGCCATGGGCAGATAGAGAGTATGCCCGTCCAGTTGCAACCCATCATCACCGGCAGAGTAGTAGGCGGTGGACTCGAAGGAACGCGTGTGGCTTGCCACGTCCTCATAGTCATCGCCGCCGATCTTGGCGATGGAACGGCCATCATCCAGGAAGCGCGTGTCGATGGAGTAGATGCGGCTGGCCTCGCGATAACCGAGTGGGCGCAGGAGAACGCAATCCACGATGGTGAAGATGGTCGCGTTGAGGCCGATGCCGACTGCCAGAGTGATCACGACCGCCGCGGTAAACGATCCGGAGCGGCGAAGTTGCCGCAGCGCGTAGCGTAGTTCCTGTATCCAGAGAGCGAACATGGCTTTTCTCCAACGTCGCGAAGAGCGGATGACGATTTCTACCCCTGATAGCAGCAAGTCATTGCCCAATTCGGCGCGCCTTCATTATCCTGATTACAAATCACTTACAGTTCAATAATGGGGAGATTCCGGAACCCGGCTGTTCATCGGCGGACGCGAGTGTTCGGATTCGGACAAAGAGTTTAAGAGCCGTTTCGGACCTGGATCGCTCATGGCCGCCGTCTGGCGAGTGAACCGAAGCGTTCGATTCTGCGTCAAAGGGTTGAAGAGAGCGCATCGGCGCCAGGCTGATAATTGAAATCATTTGGATTCTCAGATTGTGAGGGCATGATGCATACAAAATCGATGCTGGCGGCAATTCTCGCAGTTGCGTTCGGTGCGCTCGGGATTGTCTCCGCGGGTGCGCAGGCGAAGGAAGTCAAGAGCCTGTCGAAAACAGATGTTGCGCTGAGCATTTACGGGACATGGAGCGAGAAGACGACCGGGGACAACGTCATGCAGAGTCCCTCCAATGCAGCGGGCGGAATCTTCGAGGTACGGCATATATCGAATCCAATTGTCGGCTTTGAGGGCACCTACTCCTTCAACCGCGCCAACCAGGTATATTCGCCAACCGTTACCTGCGGGCTGCCATGCGGCCCGATCACCCCGGCGACGGTTTCCGCCGACGCGCACGAGGTGACAGGCGATTGGATCGCGTCATTGAAGATTACAAACCTGCGCCCATTCGCGCTCGCCGGCGCCGGCATTCTTTTCAATCAACCTGCGAGCGGACAGGCGAATTCCACCTCGTCCAACAAACCGGTCTTTGTCTACGGGGCCGGGCTGGACTGGGGTTTGCTTCCGCACATCGGGTTGCGGCTGCAATATCGCGGCAATCTTTACAAGGCGCCCGATCTCACAACGCTCTACACGTCCAGCGGCGCATTCACCCACACGTCGGAGCCGATGATCGGCGCGTATCTGCAGTTCTGAAAACAGCAATCAAGAAGGCGTGTCGGTCCGCGAGCGAAGGGTAAGGCAGCGCAGTTTCGAGCAGAACGATTCACGATGCGGCACCGAAAATAAAACAGGCAACGCAACATTTCAGCGAAAGCGGTGTCAAAGAACAGGGAGAGATCCGTGGGAAGTATCGGGGCCCACCCGAACACCTGAGGCCATTGACCGGCGCAAGTGAAGCGGATCTCCTGCACTCCTTCTTCTGCCCTCTGCAATTTGTGTAAATGCCCTTGGCCGTGTATCGATTGAACGCAGCCTGCAAGGGTACTTGTGTTTCAACTTTCAACCTCCCCTTTTGAGGAAGGAAAGGCAAAGAAGAATATGTCTGTAAATTCACGAAACCAATGTCTCAGGATATGCGGTCTGCTGGCCGCCTGCTCCATGATTGCTGCCTCGGCGAGCGCGCAAAGATCAGCTCCCCGCATTCGCGGCGAAATCAACAGTGCGGAACAATCGACCTTGAGGAACTCCCTGCACCCGATGGCCCGTTTGGAATTTGACTCCGGAAGGCTCGCTGCCGCCACGCCGCTGAGCGGAATCACCATGGTTTTCAATCGCTCTGCTGCGCAGGAAGCCGCATTGAAGCAGTTGATCGCCGATCAGCAGAACCCGGCATCGCCCGGCTATCACCAATGGCTTACGCCTGACGAGTTCGCGGCGCAATTCGGAATGGCCGATGCGGACCTGAGCAAGGCCCAGGGCTGGCTTGAGCAGCAGGGCTTTTCAATCGACTCCGTTGCGCGCAGCAAGAACGCAATTCACTTCTCCGGAACCGCGCGCCAGGTGGAACAGGCGTTCTCAACGGAAATGCACGTCTACAAGATTAACGGGACGCAACACTTTGCGCCGTCAACGGAACTGAGCGTTCCATCGGCCCTGGCGCCGGCTGTTCTGGCCATCAAGAACCTTGACGACTTCCGCCCCAAGTCGCATGTGGTGTTGAACAGGAACCGCGTGCGGCCAGGATTCACGACTGAATTTACGTCGAGCCAGTCGGGCAATGTGTATTTCGCTCCCGGCGATATCGCAACGGTATACGACATCAAGCCTCTCTACAACAGCGGCATCACTGGCGCCGGAGAATCCATCACCCTTGTGGGCCAGTCGGCAATTCAAACCAGTGACATTGAGGCCTTCGAGAGCGCGGTCGGGCTGACTGCGAAAGATCCAACCCAGTTCCTGGTTCCGAATTCCGGTAACTCAACCATTTATGCCGATGGCGACGAGTCGGAATCGGACCTGGACATCGAGTGGTCGGGCGCCATTGCTCCTGGAGCCACGATCAATTTTGTCTACGTTGGCAACAGCCTGAACTACAGCGCGTTTGACTCGATTGTCTATGCCATCGACGAGAAGATCGGCACCATCGTCAGCAGCAGCTATGGCGAGTGCGAAGCGGAGCTCCCCAGTACGACGCTCGGATCGGGATCGGCTCTCGAGCCGACGCTGGAATCGGCCCTGGAGCAAGGCACAGCGCAAGGGCAGACATTCATTGCTGCCGCGGGCGACGAGGGTTCCACTGACTGCTATGGAACGAACGGACTCACCACGGCGCAGCAGGAGGCCCTGGCGGTCGACTATCCCGGCAGCAGCGCTTATGTGACGAGCATGGGCGGCACGGAAATTTCCGGGGCCAACTCCGCCTATGACATATCGGGCACCGCGTACTGGGCGGCTGCGAACTCCGCCGACGTCGTCAGTTCGGCGCTCCAGTATATTCCGGAAGTCGTATGGAACGACGACGCGGCCAACTGCGGAGCGAGCAGCTGCCTGAGTGCGGGTGGCGGCGGGGCCAGTTCGCTTTTCTCCAAGCCAAGCTGGCAAACCGGCGTGCCCGGGATCCCATCCGACGGCAAGCGCGATGTTCCCGACCTGGCTCTCTACGCATCGCCGAGCTTTCCAGGTTTCCTTTACTGCACCAGCGATGCGAGTGTCTGGGCCAGCGGACAGTCAGGCAGTTGCGCTGCTGGATTCCGCGACTCCAACGATGTGGACCTGACTGTGGCCGGCGGCACCAGCTTCGACGGGCCCATCTTCGCCGGCATTCTGGCGCTGATCAGTGAGAAGCAGGGGTATACGACAGGACAGGGCCTGGTGAATTCCACACTCTATAATCTGGCCTCCAACAGCGCGACTTACACATCGGCATTTCACGACATTACCTCCGGCAACAACGATTGCGATGCCGGCTCGGCAAATTGCAACGGCACCATCGGGTTCTCCGCGGGAGCGGGCTATGACCAGGCCAGCGGATTGGGATCGTTGGATGTGAGCAACCTGGCCGGGGCCTGGCCTGCCAGTGCCTCGACCGCCCCCACGCTGATTGCCACAACCACCACCATCACCGCATCCAACAGCACGCCGAACGTCAACGCGAATGACACCTTCACCGTCACCGTGACAGGCGCCAGCGGCACTCCAACTGGCTCCGTAACGCTCACCGTGGACTCGAATGCGCCCATCACGGAGACACTGAGCGCGAACGGCACTTTCGTCTACACCACATCGTTCGCAACCGTCGGCTCGCACACAGTCCTGGCTGCCTACGTTGCCGACTCCACCTACGCAGCCTCCACTGGGAGCGTTATCGTGAATGTCGCGGCGGTCAGTTCGGGCACGGGAACCATCGCTCTGGCGGCCACGCCAAGCACCCTCACCGTCACTCAGGGATCGTCAGGCAACGAAACCATCACTGTAACCCCGGCAGGAGGGTACACGGGCACCGTTGGCTTGACGTTCGACACATCGAACGACAGTGCCCTGCAGAATCTGTGCTGGGAATGGAGCAACCAGAACAGCGCCGGCAACGGAACGGTCTCCATCACCGGGAAAACAGCTGTAACGTCGACTTTGACGCTGGATGCCAACGCTTCCGATTGCGCCACGGCCGCCGCGGTTCAGACCACCGGAAAGCACCCGTTCAAGGCGATGCGCCCGCTGGTCTTGACATCGAACACCGCGAAGAATACGGGGAGGAATCCTGTTCCGCTTGCGGTGGCCTTTGCCGGGCTGCTGCTCGTCGGCTTCATGGGACGCAGCTCACGCAAGCTTCGCGGGCTGGCTGCAATTCTTCTGCTGGCGGCGGTGGGCCTTGTGGTCACCGCATGCGGAGGGATACAGAATAACGCGCTCTCGAATCCACCTGCAGGGAGCTATACGATCACCGTCACCGGCCAGGATTCGGCCACCGCGACCATCACCGGAACAACCACGTTCACCTTTGTCATCAGTAACTAAGACACTCAGCATGACTGCGAAGGGGTGGACATCCGATGTGGATGTCCACCCCTTCGCGTTTTCAGGCTTTCCCGTGCCTCCGGCTGGCGGGACTATGATGCCTTCATGCATTCCCGGCCCGCCAAAGTGATTTTCCTGGCCATGATCTGCGGGTTTGCCGCACCCCTGACGGCTCAGCCGCATGAAATCATGGGTGTGCAGCCAGACCTCACTTCATCCCAGATCGTCGAGCGCATGGCGGAGCACAACCAGTTTCAAACAAGCGCACTCAAACACTACCAGGCGCTGCGCCACTACGAGGTTGAGTACCGTGGATTCGCCGGCAAGTTAGCCGCGAAAATGGAAGTCGAAGTCAGCTACGACGCGGCCTCCGGCAAGAACTTGCGGATCGTGTCGCAAAGCGGTTCCAAATTCCTGTGCGACAAGGTCTTGAAGCGTGCGGTGGAGAGCGAACAAGAGGCTTCGCAGGATAAGCAGTCGAATGCGCTCACTGAGGCGAATTATCGATTTCAAATTGTGGGGAGTGAAAGCATAACCGGGCGGCCAGCTTACATCATGGATGTTGAACCGCTGACCGCGAGCAAGTTTCTTTACCGCGGCAGAATCTGGGTAGACATTGCAGATTTTGCGGTGGTGAAGATGGAGACCGAACCTGCAAAGAGCCCCTCGTTCTGGATCGCGCGTACGCTGATTCACTATACGAGCGCCAAGACGGATGGCTTCTGGCTTCCCGAGCAGGTGCGCAGCGAGACCAAAGTTCGCATCGGCGGTACCGCGGTGTTGAACATCGACTATGGGATCTATGCGGTGGTTCCCGAGAAGACAACCCAAACGGCGGCGTTTTAGCTGGAAATCACGCAACACTTTGACAGCAGCATCAGGTGAGCCGACCTGTCATGTCAGATTGCTGTGATACCGTTGCAATACGGCGACCCTGAGACGGGCCGGCATCTCGGGCCCGTTCCGAACTCCTGGAAAGTCCAGGTATCGGGGACCCGCCGAGCGAAACCAGAGAATGCCCCAACAGCCGGAATTGACATCGCCTCCGTTGCCCGCGAGCCCGGCTCAACAGCCCGGAGAGGGAATCGCTTCAACGTCTGAAGCCGGGGCCGATCCTCAGTCAATATTCGGCAAGCACGGGCCGCAGCGGATTCCGCGCTGGCTGGAGCGGGCCGAGCTTTTCCTCCGGGTACTGTTGCGGATGTACATTGGGCTAGCGGTTTGTTACGCGCCGTGGTCGCGTATGTTCTGGGACCAGAACCCACTCTTTCTGCAATTCCCCACACTCTCAATCTATGCGGCCAACGGGGCCGTGCGCGGCCTTATTTCGGGACTGGGACTTTTGAATCTGTGGATCGCGTTCCACGAGGCGATCCGGCATGGGACAGACAAGCAATGACGGACGACGTAACAGGGAATACGGACGAGGGACGGGGGACTGGCCCCGACATCGAGCTGGGGCCGCCCGCCGTGGAATCGGTGGAAAGTGCTGATTTGGGACTCGGACCGGCAGGGCCGGAACAACTGCCTCGACTGAGTGAGCAGGCCCCTCCTGCCAATGCGGCGCCAATGGCGCTGGAAAAGGCGCCGCTGGCCTACGAGAATCCGGCGTTTCTCAACAGCGCCGATGGCCGCCTGATTCGCATTGTGGCCGAATACCTGGAGCCGCTTTCGCGCTTCCGCCGTGAGCAGATTCAGGATACGGTGGTCTTCTTCGGTTCTGCCCGGTTTCGCGGCAAGGCCGAGGCCGATCACGAACTGGAACTACTGGACAACACCGGCTCAAGCCAGCCCGCGCCCAGCCACGAGCAGCCCGCCAGCGTTCCCGAAATTGTGGACGGAACAGCGTCGACCCTGCAGCGCAAGCGGGCCGTAGCGGCGGTGGAGATGGCGCGCTACTACGAGGACGCACGGCGCTTGGCACAGTTGCTAACCGCATGGGCCAAGAAGATTCCCTCACGACGCCATCGCTTCGTAGTCACCTCAGGCGGTGGCCCCGGCATCATGGAGGCGGCCAACCGCGGCGCCCATGACGCCGGCGGCAAGACCATCGGACTGAATATTCGCTTGCCCTTCGAGCAGTCGCCGAACCCCTACATCACTCCCAGCCTCAATTTCGAATTCCACTACTTCTTCATGCGCAAGCTATGGTTTGCCTACCTGTCGAAGGCCCTGGTGGTCTTTCCCGGCGGCTTCGGAACGCTGGATGAGATGTTCGAGATTCTCACTCTCGCCCAGACCCATAAACTGGCCAAGAAAATCACCGTCGTCATCTACGGTTCGGATTACTGGAAAAAAGTCTTCAATTTGGATCACCTGGTTGACACGGGCACAATCTCGCCCAAAGACATCGACTTGTTTCAGTTTGCCGATTCGCCCGAACAGGCCTTCGAAATGCTGCGCAAGGGCCTGACCGAGAACTACCTCGGGCCCGAAGTCGAGGCCGGCAAACAAGCCACGGCCGCGACAGCCGCGTCCGCCGCGAGCAAGGAATTAATGGCCGGATGGACGCTGGAAGACTTCCTCGGCCCGGAGATTGCCAGAACCAGCAACTAAAATTGGACGCCCCAAATTGCGCGTCACATTACCCCTGCATTCGGCGCCGCCCCGACCCCCTCTATTCTGAAGCCCAAAAATGCGCTCTGCGAATTTTTGGTTATGAGGAGGTCGCCTCTTTTGGCCTGAGGATAAGTCGCATTCAGTGCCGAATCGGGAAATCTGCACTAAGACTTGTGCGGTTTTTCTAGGCATTTGGATGGCTTTAAAGGGGTTTTTGGTTACTGTGCTGGTTCCTTTGTGAATTGAAGGGCAATTCGCGGCTTCTTAACGTGCCATTTATGTTTAGAAGGGGATACTAGGTGCAGAAATCCTGGAATAGACGCGGAGAAGGAGAAGAAATGGCCAGATCGACCATCTCGTATCTTTGGCGCGACCACAATGCACCACGCGGATTCCGAACCGGTGTTTCCCTCCACAGCCATACCAACCAATCTTCGGAGACGCTGGATTTCCTCGCCAACCTCGGCAACCAGTTTTCGGTCTTGCGTCCTTTTCTGTCGCGAATGGAGCGTCGGTCCGAGTCTCTCTACGGAATTCGCATCAATTACGTGGCGGCCTATTGGACGCCACCAATGCCCCCCCGGCTGGCGTTTGATCTGGAACGCAGCCAGGTGGAACAGCTTGACTTGGCCGCCATGGTTTCCATCACCGACCACGACACCATCAGCGCCCCCATGCTCCTCAGGACCATCCCCAGCGCTCGGCAGATTCCCGTTTCCGTTGAGTGGAGCGCTCCTTACGGTCCCCAAAGTTTCCACCTGGGCGTTCACAACCTGCCCAGCGCGCGGGCGGCCGAGTGGATGGCCACGCTGGCCGATTACACCGCCAACCCCAGCGACGCGCGCCTCACCGCGATCCTCTCCGCACTGCACGCGGAGCCGAACGTGCTGGTGGTCTTCAACCACCCCATGTGGGACCTCTACCTGATCGGAAAAGAAAAGCATCAGTTTCTGGTGAATGAATTTCTCCAGAAGAACGGCGCGTTTCTTCACGCCCTGGAACTGAATGGTCTTCGTCACTGGGAAGAAAACCGCGCTACGAAGCAACTGGCCGAGAGCTGGCACATGCTGCTGATCTCCGGCGGCGACCGCCACGGCGTGGAACCGAACGCCACCATCAACCTGACCAACGCGACCAGCTTCACGGAGTTTGTGCACGAAATCCGCCGCGAGAAGAAGAGCAACCTGCTCTTCATGCCGCAGTATGCGGAGCCGTGGAAGCACCGGCTTCTGCAATCGACCATCGATGCGATCAGAAACTATCCGGAGTTTCCGCAGGGATCGCGGAACTGGGACGAGCGCGCCTATCATCCCGATAGAAATGGAGTGATCCGGCCGCTCAGCGAAATATGGCCGGCAGGCAAAGCTCCGCTGGCCATGCGCGCCGTGATTGGAGCTGTGCAATTGATGGGCCGAGGCCTGGTTTCAGGCGGTTTGCGCATGGCCTGGAGCGAAGCGCACCAACTGCGCCTCGCGCTGGGCGAGCACGACGGCTAAATTCACCATGCCTGTCATCCTGAGCGACCGGACCCCGAGCAAAGCGAAGGGGCAGGAAGTCGAAGGATCTGCGGTTGTTTTCCCCCTCGATCTCATATCGATATTGCCGAATCAAAAAATCTGACGTGCTCACGCCAACCCTCAATCCGCTCCAAATATATGCGCCTGCCGAGCGCATCCCCCGCGTCGCCTATTTCCCCGATTCCTTCCACGAAGTAAACGGCGTGGCGCACACCAGCCGCCATTTCGAAGCTTTCGCACGCCGCCGCAATCTGCCCTTTCTGTGCGTCCGCGCCGGCGATCGTGCTTTATCCCTTGTGGAAGACGGAAATGTCTGGACCCTCGAATTGCCGCGCGGATTTCTATCCTTCGCGCTGGAGAAGGACCTTCGCTTCGATCCCGGGTTTCTGCGCCACATTCCTTTGATTGGCGAGGTCCTCGACCGATTCAAACCCGACCTGATTCACATCACCGGTCCCAGCGAAGTGGGAATGATGGGCGCCCGGCTCGCGTATGAAATGCAACTCCCTCTGGCGGCAAGCTGGCACACTAACGTGCACGAGTACCTGGCGCGCCGCTCAGACTGGTTTCTCAAACTGCTGCCTAGACAGTTGGTCGTCACGGAACAGACGATCGAAGACCTGACCCTGGCCACCGCGGCCAAGTTTTATTCCTTGGCGCATGTGCTCTATGCGCCCAATGCAGAACTCTGTGCCCTGCTCAAGCGGGTCACAAAGCGGCCGTGCCACCTGATGCCGCGCGGCGTGGATGCGAACCTGTTTCATCCCTCCAAGCGCAGCCGCAGAGCGGACGACCGCGACCACGTGCTTGGCTTCGTGGGGCGGCTTTCCGTCGAGAAAAATGTTGCGCTGCTAGCCCGGGTACAAGCGGAGTTGGAGGCCATGGGGCACAAGAGCTTTCGCTTCCTGATCGTCGGCCACGGCGGCGAAGAAGACTGGCTGCGCGAGCGCCTACCGCGCGCCGAATTCACTGGCGTCCTACGCGGAGAAGAGCTCGCTACCGCCTACGCCAACATGGATTTGCTCGTCTTCCCCTCGCACACTGACACGTTTGGGAACGTAGTGCTGGAGGCTTTGGCCAGCGGTGTTCCCGCCATTGTTACCCCCGACGGCGGCCCGAAGACGATTGTGCGCGACGGCGTTACCGGACGCATTGTCGAGGACGCCGAGTTTGCCTCGGCGGTTGCCGGCGTGCTCGCCAATTCGGAAATTCACGCGGGGATGCGTCTCGCCGCGCGCGCTCATGCGCTGACCATGAGTTGGGACTCAGTATTTGAAGGGATCTACACGGGCTACGAAGCCATGTTGCTGCAAAGGTGCGCGTCGATCTAGGAGCTTGCAGCCGGCGGAATCAACGGCAAACATCATGCGCTTGATCAAATGCGAAGGCCAGTCCGGAGATCGAGCACAAACGGCGTCTCCTTGTCGGCAATCATTTTCCACCCAAGGCCATGAAGTCGAGTGCCTTCGATAGCCGAAATCGTGACGCCTTCATCGGATAGCTTCTCAGACTGCCAAGCGTGGCCGTCTCCACCCCAAGCCAGCAAAGAGTGATGGCCGACGAAGAGCAGCAGGCCTTGCGCGGCGAGCGCGCGAACTTCGAGCACTGGCCTGTAAGAAATCATCGTGAATCGTTGCGGCGCGGATGCATCGATCATGTAGGCGTATCCGCCGGAGACTGCGCAGATTTCATCCGGGTTGGGACAGGACCAGAGCCCCGTGGGAACGATTGCGTCGCAGAAGCCCAAAGCGCAGGTGGCCAGAAATGGCTGCTCGCTCGCACTAGGCCGGATAAGGATTTCCAGCGCCCCACGCTCGATCTCTTCGGCATCGCGTGGATAGACAAAATGTCGCGTGGGTAGGATAAGGGGCCGCGCAGCGAGAATCTCGGCCTGCCAATGGTGGGGGAAGGTCAGATCCAACGTTTGCACTGGCGAGACATCCTTCATGCATGCGCCCTGTAGTTCAGAATCCACCGCTCCTGCTCCTCGGTGTCTGGAACCGGCACCCCTCGCGCATCCTCAACGGCATGCAGCGCCTTGCGCGGGTCCCAGCCCAGATGAATCAGCGTGCATGTCGCCGCAACCGTGGCGCGGCCGATGCTTCCCCAGCAGTGGATGCCGATGCGCTGGCCCGCGCGCAGCCGGTTGGCGAGGTCGCCGGCAAACTTCTTGAAGGCCTGTGCGTCTGTCGGAAGTTGATGGTCGGGAATCGGGTGGTGCAGGAAGATCATGCCCAGCCGCCTGGCCTTCAGCCCTTCCTCTTCCAACTCAAGCATCTCCACCTGTTCTTCACTGAGTAGCGAGACCAGCGTTTGCACGCCGGAGCGCCGCAGGTGCGTCAGTTCGCTGTACAAATGCTTGCCGCCGCGCGGGCAGAGAACAATCCCCAGCGGCATGGGTGCAAGCGTAGCGGCTGCACCCGGTCCCGGAGCCAGTGGCGCGCTGGCTCCTCCGTAAATCCAGTAGACGCCGTTCACGCCTGCTCAAACTCCCAGGAACTGATGGATGCGGTCATGGACGGTGGGAATGGCGAGGCCCATCGCAGCGCCTTCTTCAATCAACGGAATCACCTTGTCGAATTCGGGGCCGGAGTGGGCGCCGGTGAGCGCGATGCGGATGGGGAAGTACAGTTCCTTTCCTTTCACGCCTGTAGCCGTCTTCACTTCGTTGATCCAGGTTTTCACCTCCTCCGCGGAGACTGGGCCGGCGTGAGCGCGCACGCGGTTGGCGAACTCGCCCAGCACGGATCGCGCTGACGGCTCCGCAAGCACGGCAGCGTTCTCAGGGTCCGCGTGCGCCTTGTCGGGATCGAACCCGAAGATGAACGAAGACATTACCGGCAACTGATCGAGATGGTCCACCTTGGGCAGGAAGAGAGCCAGCAAACTGGCAAACCAGGCCTTGCGCTCGGCGATCATCTCTACCGATGGAAGATTGATATGGATAGGCGGGTCAAGATGCTCAAGGATGTAGACTGTCTCCGCCGTATACAGTTCCGTGGTCGACCACAGCGGAAAAATGTCGGGTCGGTGCAGGCAGAACTGCCGCTCGGCCAGCTTGGCAATGCGCTCCGGGTCGGCCAGCTTAATGTAATGCCGGTTGAGCCAGTTCAGCTTGTCGAAGTCGAAGATGGCGGGCGAGGGCGTCACGCGCTCCAGCGAGAACTGCGGCGTCAGCTCCGCCAGCGTAAAGGTCTCCGTCTTGCCGTCTTCCGCGCCCCACCCGAGCAGCCCCAGATAGTTGGCCAAAGCCTCGGGCAGGTAGCCCATATAGCGAAAGTGGGAGATGGACGTGGCGCCGTGGCGCTTGGAGAGCCGCTCGCGATCCGCTCCCAGAATGGTGGAAAGGTGCGCAAACTGCGGCACCGGCCAGCCGAAGGCCTCGTAAATGGCCACCTGTTTGGGCGTATTGGAGATGTGATCGTCGCCGCGAATCACGTGGGTGACGCCCATCAACGCGTCGTCAACTGTGACCACGTAGTTGTAGACCGGAATGCCGCTGCCCTCGTTTTTTGACGATTCGGCAGCGCCGCCCGCGGCCGAGCGCACCAGCACCGGGTCGCTCACCGTGTCGGCGGCAAACTCCACTGGTCCGCGGACAATATCGTTGAAGCGCAGAGGATGGTCTTCAATCCGCAAGCGGACGGCGAAGGGCATTCCGGCAGCGATGTTCCGCTCGATGGTCGCCGCGTCGAGCGAGAGGCAGCGCCGCGAGTAGATTGCCGTCCGATGCTCTGCTACGGCCGCCAGGCGCTCGACTTCCAGCTCATCTGGAGTGCAGAAGCAACGGTAGGCCTTGCCTTCCGCCAGCAGGCGCTCGGTGTGCTCCGCGTAAATCTTCAGCCGTTCCGACTGCCGGTATGGGCCGAACTCGCCCTTGTCGGGCTCGCCTGGCGCACCCGGGCCTTCGTCCCAGCGGATGCCAAGCCAGTGCAGATCTTCGATGAGCTGAGTCTCATACCGGGCTTCGGAGCGCTCGAGATCTGTGTCTTCGATGCGCAGAATGAACTTGCCTCCCGCGCGCCGCGCGAAGAGCCAGTTGTAGAGCGCTGTGCGCGCGTTGCCTACGTGCAGCAATCCGGTGGGCGACGGGGCAAACCGGACGCGGGGAATGATATTGGTCATGGCAACCAACATGATAGACGGTGGAAATGGGAGATGTCAGGTGGGCACTCGCCGACGCGCGTTTTGCATACCAGCTACCAGCCCTGAAGTTGGATTCACGCCACCGCGCAAACCTTTTGTCTGCCGCACCCCAATCTTGAAGCCAATGATGGGCGCCCCAGGTTTCGCCTTTGTGCAATGAACCGGCATTGGAGGCTGTATGTTCTTAAAAACTTACGGGCAACTTGCGTCGGCGATTCGGGAAAGCGTGATGTCTCGATGATCGGCGACGCCCGCTTTACCCTCTTTCCAGTCCGCTCACTTCCGAACAGCCAGCCATCTGGGCTCAAACTGGCTCACATTTCAAAGACAAGCCGGGTTCCTGGGCTACACTGTTGCTGCATCAGAGACCGTGCTTCCGGAGCACGCGAAAGGTGGAAGGATCAAATGAAGAACATCATCCGCGGCATACTGGTTGTTTCAGCGCTGGCAAGTGCGATTTCATTGCGTGCGCAGACTGCCGACGAAATCGTCAGCAAGTATGTGGCGGCCATTGGAGGCAAAGACGCGATCAGCCAGGTGAAATCGGTGCATTCGGAGAGCTCCGTCTCGATGATGGGAAGCGAGAATCCGAGTACCACCACGATCGTGGACGGAGTCGGCTTCAAGAACGAAACGGAGTTCAATGGCGCCAAGATCGTGCAATGCTACACCGACAAAGGCGGCTGGATCATCAATCCCATGGCAGGCGGGGCCGATGCCACGCCCATGCCGGATGACGTCTACAAGGCGGGCAAGGCTCAAATCTATGTTGGCGGCGCACTGTATGACTATGCAGCAAAGGGCAGCAAAGTCGAATTGCTGGGGAAAGAAGGAAGTGCTTACAAGATCAAATTGACTTCGAAGGAAGGTGTCGAAACCACGTACCTTATCGACTCGACTTCCTATTTTGTTACGTCTGTCATGTCGAAGAGCAAGATGCAGGACCAGGATGTGTCCGTGACCACGCTGCTTTCCGATTACCGGAAGACGGAGCTTGGCTACCTGATTCCTTATGCCATCGACGTGGATTTTGGCGGACAATTTCAACTGACCATTGCGGTGAAAAAAGTGGAACTGAACAAGACGATCGATCCCGCCGTATTTGCCATGCCGAAATAGCGCGTGTGAGGACGGATCGCGAATCAGGGTGCCGACCCAACCGTTTCAGAAACTCTGAGCCGCATACTTCGAAAAGTCCGCCGGCGGGGCCACGTTCACCTGGTTATTGCAGCTTAAGTCCGAGGTGAGCGGCCACTGCGTCAGGAAGAGAACCTGCTGCCCTGTGCTTTTAATCTCTGCCCGCTGCGCCGCTGCCTCGGCCGCGTCGTTGTAATACGCCTCGCCGATAATCCACGGAACTCCCTTATATCCCTGGCTGGTCAGCGAGGTGAACGCTGTGGCGAAGCTGTTTCCGGTCTCGTCGTAGATATGGACGTCGAACAGTTGAGGCGAGCCGTGATTTCCGTAGGCGCTCGGTCCGTACACCGCACTCACCTGGCCCAAATGGGCCGAGTCTGCAATGATCGAAAACCCCATCGTGTCCGCGCTTCCGTACTTCGCAACGTAGGCGTTCCACAGCATCTGGTCATACTGCAAAAGCAGCGGGTAGCTCAGCGGGGGAATGCCTTCGTTCATCAGGTCGAGGTGATAGGGAATACCGGCCGCGGCGACGATAGAACGCACGTTCTGAATCACGCTCCAATTCTCCTGAAAATAGTCACTGCTGAAAGTGGTCCACTCCAGGGGATTGTTGATGGACTGGGGATGAAAGCTGACCTCAATCTCCACGAACCCCGCTGCTTTGATAGCCGCCAGCAAATTGGCGAGGTTGGTGAGGAATTGCGGCGCCAGCGTGCCGCCAGTTGAATCCATGATGGTTCCCGAGTTGATTCCCCGGGCGTGATAGATAGGTATGCGAAGCCGCCGCTGGCCACTGTTGTACATCTGCTGCAATTGAGAATCGATCGTCGCTGCCGCGGTATTGTAGTTGTACACAACGCCATAGGGCTCCCGGTTGCAAGACGCCGTCAGGTAGTACCAACCATAATTCGAGCCGCCCAAAGCCGCCGTCACCGGGGGAGGGGACGGAGGGGCTTGTTGAACCGTCGTGGAGGGACTGCCGCCGGAACAGCCGATCTGGCAAACGCTCCAGACGGCGAATGGGGCCAGTATTAATAAGCGGAGGTTTGGCATTGGACGATGAGTGTGCCAGAGAAACCGCCGCATGGAGCCTGGAGACATACGACATTCTCTCCCGTTTACATCGTTTTTTTCGCCGGCCCCAAGAAAAATTGCAATAACAAACCGAGAATCCCCGCAGGTTGCGGAAATGGAGTGGTGCCTGGGCGCAGACATGCCGAGGGTGGTGCGCTGCTTCGGAACACCCACCGTCATTGAAATCCTGATAAAATCCGATTCTGCGGCGGCAATTGAGCATGTTTACTCATGGATAAAACGAGCGGGTCCACTCAGCCGCCGGGGAGAAGTAGATTGCCGAAGTGGCACGCTGGTCGCTTTCCGCTTGGATTCTTCGTGTGCGTCTGCGCCTTGCTGTCGCCCTGCGCACATGCGCAAACGGATTCCTCCATCCAGGAAGCCGAAACCGGCATCATCGTTACGCGAACGGCTGATCAGGCCCAATCTGTTCTGCGCGCGCTGAAGGCCGGCATGGATTTCGGCGTGCTGGCAAAAGAGATGTCCGTTGACCCCACCGCCGTCGACGGAGGGTACATGGGCCATTTGAAACTCGCGAATTTGCCGACGCCCCAGCGCGATGCGCTCTCGAACCTTCACGGAGAGAAGTTTTCCGGAATCGTGCCGGTGGCGGCCGGCTTCGCCATCCTCACCATCTTTCCCACGGCGCCCAACATGCATGAGATGGATGTCGATGCGATGCAGGCCCAGGCCCAGGCAGCAAACGTGCGCCAGTTGCTCAACGTCGACGGTCTTGCTGAAGCAAACCTGGCGTTCACTCAGTTTGCGAAATCAAACGAATGGCAGTTCGATCCGGCCCTGGCGTGCACCATCCGCAAAGAGTCCCTTGCGGCCGCGATCCAGCGCACGGAACAGGTCATTGCCTCAGAGGAAGCCAGCCCCGATAAGCCGGCTCCCTCCGAGTTAATTCGGCAGAACGTGGCGCTGGCCGAGTTGCATGCCTATTCAGGGGATATGGAAGCATCGATCCAGGCGTTTTCCAAGGCCTACGACGCAGCCAGCGCCGGGGTGCCGAGAGCAGTTCCTTACTTGCAGCAGGCGCTGGGGGTTGCCTATCTGCATCTGGCTGGCATGGAGAATGGCGCCTTCAGGAATTCAGGCGATATCGACATTTTCCCTCCCATGCACCCCGGCGAGCACTACGCGAAACAGGAAAACTCCCGCCAGGCAATCAAGTACTTCCTTGAGTTTCTCGACTCAGCGCCGCAGGATCTTCAGGTGCGATGGCTGCTCAACCTGGCCTATGTGACGGTTGGCGAATATCCCGCCGGAGTGCCGGACAAATTCCTGATCGCGCCAAGCCTCTTTGCATCCAAGCAGGACATCGGGCGATTCAAGGATGTGGCCGTGGCAGCGGGGCTGAACCTGTACGGATCAGCGGGCGGAGTGGTGGTAGACGACTTCGAGAACAACGGGTTGCTCGACGTGGTGACTTCCAGCAAGGACATGTGCCAGTCCATGCATTACTTCCACAACAACGGCGACGGAACCTTCACCGACCGCACGATGCAAGCAGGGCTCTCCGGCCAAATGGGCGGTCTCAACCTGGTTGAGGCGGACTATAACAACGACGGATGCATGGACCTGCTGTTATTGCGCGGAGGCTGGGAGCTTCCAGGGCGAATGTCGCTGCTTCGCAACAACTGCAACGGCACCTTCACTGACGTGACGCATGCTGCCGGGCTCGACCAGTCGGTGTTTTCATCGCAGAACGCGGCGTGGGCCGATATCGACAACGACGGCTACCTGGACCTCTTCGTTGGCGCCGAAAAGACGCCGAGCCACCTGTTCCACAACAAGGGCGATGGAACCTTTGAAGACATCTCGCACGCGGCCGGCGTAGACCGGGTTGCCTTCACCAAGGGAGTGGCGGCGGCAGACTTCGACAAAGACGGCTACGTTGACTTTTACGTTTCAAACACCGGCGGCCCCAACTTTCTTTACCACAACAACCACGACCTAACCTTCACGGATATCGCCAGGCAGGCCGGCGTCGAGGGGCCATACCAGGGCTTTGCCACCTGGGCCTTCGACTATGACAACGATGGCTGGCCGGATATCTTCGTCAACGCATACACCAACTTTTCCATCGACCAGGTCGTGCGGGGCTATCTCGGTATGTCCACCTCCGCTCCGACCGACAAGCTTTATCGCAACCTGCACAACGGGACATTTCAGGATGTCACCGTGGAAACGGGGCTGGATAAGCAATACATGACCATGGGATCGGGTTTTGGCGACGTGGACAACGATGGATACTTGGATATCTACCTGGGCATGGGGCGGCCGTCATTCGCAACGCTGATGCCTCACATCCTGCTGCGCAACGACGCAGGCAAGCGTTTTGTCGATATAACCGCCTCATCGGGAACCGGAGAGATCGATAAGGGACATGGAGTTGCCTTCGCAGACCTGGAGCGAAATGGTCACGAGGATATTATTACCGAGACTGGCGGAGCGGTTCCAGCGGACGGGCACGCCATGCGGGTGTTCAGGAATCCGGGAAACGATAACGACTGGATCAATGTGCGGGTGACAGGCGTCAAAAGCAACCGCTCCGGCGTGGGCGCAGAAATCAAGGTCACGGTGTCCAACAATGGCGCCGGCGAGCGGTCCATCTATCGAACCGTCGGCGAGACGAGTTCCTTCGGGGGCAATCCGATGGAGCAGCACATCGGGCTAGGTCACGGTGCAAAGATCGTGAATCTCGAGGTATATTGGCCGGCGACCAATACCCGGCAGCAATTCAACAACGTCGCCAAGAACGAATTCATCGAAGTCAAAGAATTCGGGTCGGCCTACACCAGGCTCAAACGGAAGACAGTTCGCCTCGGCGGAGGCTCGCCTGCCGAGGGGAACAAGTGATGCGCGGCGCCGCTCTCCGCCTCGCGAGCATTGCCGCCCTCGCCGTGCTAGCTGCTTCCCAAAATGCCTGGAGCGCGCAGCGGCACCCGGCGCAAGGCATCGTGGTCGAGGTTGCACAGGACCGGCGCTCGATGGTCGTGTCCTGTGAAGAGATTCCCGGTTACATGGATGCAATGGAGATGGAGTTTGCCGTTCGCGGCCAGAATGTGCCGCCGGAGGTCAGGCCTGGAACCATCGTGACATTCACGCTCGTCGACGACAACCATGTTCCCTATGCTGAGGCCATTCATGCAGGCTCCGCCGCGGACTACGGATCGGAGCAGGTGGACGCGGGAGCGCTTACCGCATTGCAGGGCACACTTTCGCCCGCAGAGCAGGCCAGCATTGTGCAGCCGGGGCAGATGGTTCCGGACTTCGTGTTGATCGATCAGACTGGGCAGGCCGTGCATCTCTCCGATCTTCGCGGCAAGGTTGTTGTTTTAACTTTCGGCTATTCGCGCTGCCCGTTTCCCCAATACTGCTATCGCCTCTCCAACAATCTGTCTGTGTTGCAGAAACGATTCGCTTCCCGCGAAAGGCGCGACCTGGTCCTGCTGACAATTGCCGTTGATCCCGAACACGATCAAGGGAAAGTGTTGAGCGAATATGCGGCGCTGTTTCACGCCCAGCCCGCCCACTGGCACTTTCTTACCGGAGACCTGGCGGTTGTGAAACAGGTATCCGCTTTCTTCGGCATGAACTTCTGGCGCGAAGAAGGATTACTCACGCATTCGCTGCACACCGCGGTCATCGACCGCAGCGGAAAACTGGTGGTTAACATCGAAGGAAACCAGTTCAGTGCTCAGCAACTGGGGGATCTCGTTGAGACAGTGATGGACCGTCCACAGTAAGCCGGGCTGACCACTCACCGAAACGACTTTTGCGGCATCAGCGGTTTGGCAAGAGCGATCGCACCTGCGTTTCGATCTTGTCCAGGCTCGCGTCCCCTTGATACTGCGCCTGAATCTCGCCGTGAGCGTCAATCAGGAACGTCATGGGAAGACCGAGGACTTCGCCGTAGAGTTCACCAAGCTTTTCATCGCCCATTGCAACCGGATAATTCAAATGCAGTTCTGCATAGGCTTTCTGCGCAAGGGCCGGGTCGTCATCCATCGAGATTCCGATGATCTGGAGTCCTCGCGGGCCATACGTGTTTTGCAACGCGACAAAACGGGGCATTTCAACCTTGCAAGGGGCACACCAGGTGGCCCAGAAGTTGAGCAAAACCACCTTACCGCGGTATTTGAGCAGATCGAGGCGCTTGTTCTGCAAATCTCTGCGGACAAAATGCGGAGCCTTCTTGTGAACAAGCGATGTGCCAGCCCGAGCGGGATGTGAACTGCTCAAACAGAGACACGCGGCCAGGAGAAGGGTTGTCAGCTTTGAAGAGAGAAGTTCGGCGCGTTGAGCGGTCCGGGCCCATGATGAGACGGCTAGTTTCCTGGAGATCACTTTCCTAGCGCCCACGCTCTATCGGGTAACCCTTGTCCACCCAATCCGCGCCGAAATTGTCAGCGATATAGAGAGCCTTCACGTTGGTAAAGCCCAATTCATGCAGTTTCTGAAACGCAGGCCCCAGGTTCGGGCAGTGCTCCCACGGACAGCAGCCACAATATAAGACGATCGGCTGGCTTTTCGAAAGTGCGGCTGTCGCGCTGCGCAGCAGTTCGAGACCGGCGGTTTGCGACCCCGGCCCGGCATACGTGGAACCGGGAATATGAGCTTCAGCGTACAGCAGGTGGGAACCAACCTGAAGCACAAGCGTCTTGTCTGCTCCTTGGGATTTGAGCAGCTGATTCAAGGCGTCCGGTTGAATCAATTGGGATGACGGGATTGAAAGCGCGCTTCCGGAGTCAGCTGCCGGAACACTGGACTGCGCCGGGCTTTGCGCTATTCCGAGAACGAGGGCAAGCGTTGCCACGACTGCGGTCAAGCCTGATCGTTTTACAAGTGCGAAGTTCATAGAATGATCCCCGAATCAAGTCTAGTCCCGATTAGCCGCGAGAGCCTTTGGTCTCCGGACTTCGAGAACCCAAGCCGGCCTAAGCCGGCGTGCCTTGTGTGAAATGCTCCCAGCCCTTTGGCTCAAGCGGCTGCTGACCACGCGGCGTAAGCATCGTCACAGTGGGCTGGTTGCGGCGCGCCGGCAGCATCCGGCCGATTCGCGTGATCGCCACGCCGGCAATCTTCTTTGGCATGCGGATGTTGGCCGCGGCGGTGAACAGAAGTTCGTAATCGTCCCCGCCGTGCAGTGCATAGTCCACATTTGCCCCTGGATGGACGGGCACGAGCGCCGGATCGATCTCTGCCGCCACGCGGGATTCTTCGCAAAGATGTGTGAGGTCAGTCGAGAGCCCATCGCTCATGTCGATTGTCGCGGAAGCCAAGCCCTGGTTGCGCAGCCGCAGGCCCTGCTCAAGGCGAGGCTGCGGCCAGAAGTGTCGCGCCAATAAAGGCTCAAGATTTTTGGGAATACGCCGGGAATTCAGCCCCATTTTTCCGGCCTTGCTTTCTTTGGCTAACCGGTCAAGATGAGGGAGCGATGCGGCGCCTCCGCCCAGGGCGCCGGTAACATAGAGCAGATCGCCGGCGCAGGCCGTTGAACGAAGCAACGCTTTTCCTGCCGGAACAGACCCGATCAGCACGATATCAGCCAGGGGAACAGGCGTCTCCGACAGATCTCCGCCCGCCAGCGGAGTCTTGTGCGCACGGGCCAAGGCCAACAGCCCGTCCAGAAACCGCGCCGCCCACGACGTCTCCCATCGTCCTTTCGGGTGAGCCAGATCACGCGGTAAGCCCAAGGAAAGAAAGGCAGCTACGGGCACGGCGCCCATCGCCGCAAGGTCACTCAGCCCGCGCGCCAGGGCACGGTGCCCGGCGGATTCAGGGGTATGCCAGTCCATGCGGAAATGGGTTCCCGCGATGGTCAGATCGGTGGTGACGGCTAGTTCATGCCCGGGACGCGGGCGGAGCAGGGCGCAGTCGTCCCCGATGCCGAGACGAACTTCCTTAGAATTCGAAAGGCCGGCCTGGCTCCGAATGTGGCGGATGATAGCAAGTTCGCCCCGGCCGCCTTTGCCGGATCTGCCGGAAGAAGACTGCATCTATTGAGGATAGGCCAAATTAGCGGTTCCAGAACCAGAGAATGGGATGTTCGGCCATTGGATTGCCGGCGCGACAGGTGTAATGCTCTTGCCCAATTTGACGATCCAACTTGTAAATGGAAGCCATATCCAACCAGGCTGCAGAAGATTCGGGTTGGAGAATAATTTTGGACGAAAAGGAATTTCCACCGCGATTTCGTTGACCCGGCGCGGTACCGTTTGGTAACCTTAACGAACGTTACGCAACAGTACCCTAAGGGGTGACTTTCATCACTGGCCGATCGGCCATGCCATGCGCTTTTAGAGAAGTACACGGCGAATTGCGGCTCTGCAGAGTGCGGAGTTGAAGGGCGAAAATGCTACGCAAGCGCTACTACATTCTTTTTGTTGCACGCGACGAAGATGGGCGAATCCGCAAGATTCCCCTCCCCTTGCATTACGCATACGGATTTGTTGCCGCGGCGCTGGTGGGCGCGTTCACCATCGTCGGACTGGCCGGTTCGTACACTCGGATGCTGCTGAAAACCGAAAGTTTCAACCAGGTTCGCCAGGACCGCGAAAACCTTCGCAAAGACTACAAGCAGATGGCCCAGATCGCGCATGACCGCGACGTGCAGGTTGCCTCGCTGGGCGCGCTGGCCAATGAAGTCGCATCGCTCTACGGCCTGAAGCAGAGCAAACTGGGTACGGCCAAGACCCAGGCTGCGAGCTCGGCAGCGGCGCCCACGCCCTCCACCATTGCGCTCAGCGAAGATGTGAACCAGCAGCAGGTGAAGCTCTCGATCGACCAGTTTTATGCACTGCGAGCGCAGGCGCTCAGCGGCCGCGTGTCGCGCGCACTGGAAGGCGGCCTGACCCCCGGCTTCTCTGGCGATTGGACGCAGTTGGCGGACGCGCCGTCCATGTGGCCCATCGAAGGCCCGGTAACCTCCAGTTTCGGCGAGCGCGAAGACCCGTTCAACGGCGAAGGCGCGTTCCATTCCGGCATCGACATCAGTGCGCCCGACGGCACGCCCGTTCGCGCTACGGCGGACGGAGAAGTGAGCGACGCCAACATGGGCGCCGGCTACGGGCGCGAGGTTGTTCTCAACCACGGCCACGACGTGCTGACGGTCTACGGGCATCTTTCCGCCATCGCCGTGCTGCCCGGCCAGCATGTGAAGCAAGGCCAGGTGGTGGGTTATGTGGGCCAGTCCGGCCGATCGACGGGGCCGCATCTCCACTACGAAGTGCGCGTCCACAATGTGCCCGTGAATCCGCACAAATATCTGCGCACCACTTACGCACAGGTGTCCAAGCTGGACGGGGACCAAAGCGGCTCGTAACTCCGCGTCTCGAGGGTCCGTACCACCAAAAGAAGTGTCATCCTGAGCGAAGCGTACTTCAGCGGAGTCGAAGGACCTGCTTTTGTTCTTGAAGCTCGTTATTTCAAGCTCACTGTGCAGCCATCCAGCATAAAATCCATCGTCACCACGTTGCGTACATCGACCGCGAGTTTGGCCGGAATCTGGGCACCCGACACAGTTTGGTATTCGAACGAAATGTGCATCTGCTTCGCGTTTTCGGCGGTCGTCCCCGCGGGCTGAACGCGCGCCGTAAAGCTGCTCAGCAGCAGTCCCTGGCTGGTGGGCTGAAATGTGGGCGCAATGTCCACCACGGAGCCGGAGTCGGCAATCACAGTACGCGTGAGCAGCAAATTGCGATCGAACTCCTCAGTGAGCGAGTGGCGCTTGTCGCGCGAGCGCACGCTATAACCATTCTCATTCTGCGTAACGTCCACATCCTCCGCGCCGAGCGACTCAGCCACCGAGCCATTGACCAGCGGAATCCAGAGCTTGAGCGCGCCCGTGAGAGATTGCTCGATGCCTCGATGCGCTCTGTCGAGCATTGCGCTTGTGTCCGCTTCCAGTGGCTTGCCTGCACGAACCGCCCAATCCACAGTTGAGTCGCCATCGAGCGGGGCGTGCAGTGTGATTTTCACGCCGTTCAGCATCGCGATCCCGGAATCGCTATCAGCCGAGGGGGTGCCCTTGCGCGAGCTGGTTTTGATCTTCTGCCAATCCGGATGCACACTGCAATCGAATCCGCGAAGGCCTGACTTTGCGGTGGAAGCATAGAGTGCGGTGGCCTTGGCGAGGAGCGTGTCGCCTAGGCTGGCCGCGGCAGCGGGTTGCAGAGGGGCAGCGGAAGCAGGCGCCGCGACTTGCGCACTCTGCGCGGGGACCGCCATGCAGGATAACGCCACAAGTGCGGCGGCGATGCGAACCGGCGATGCGCATGGCAATCTCTGCATGTTGGAAACCTGCTTCTACGAGCATTGTCGCCATTGCATCTGCCACCGAGCAAGGTTCTGTGTCGTCGCGGGAGCATTGCGCGGCACTTGATCGTGGTATGGTTGCCTCGGGATTTTTTCTTGAAATCTCCGCGGAGTGTAGTCCTTGCTAATGAGAATCTGTTGCCTCGGAGTTGTTCTTTTCGTCGCGTTCCCGGTCGTTGCCCAGGATCAAAATGTTCAAGCCCGCGCCGCCGATGTGCGCACCGCATTCACCCGCGCGCAGCATTTGCGCCACGGCATCAACGCGTCGGAGTGGTTCGCGCAAAGCGCCACCGATTATTCTGCCGCCCGCACCAATCGCTATATTGACGCCGCCGACATTGCGCTCATGGCCAAGATCGGCTTCGATAACGTTCGCCTCAGCATTGACCCTACGCCCCTCGAAGGCTGGCCGCGCACCGCCGACGGCCTGAACGCTGACTTCGTGGGCCGCCTCGACAAGGCCGTCGATGCCATGCTCGCCGATGGCCTGGCCGTCATGATCGACATCCATCCCGAGTCCAGCTATAAGGCCAATGTCCGCACCACCAGCGACGGCGTCGACCGGTTCGTCATGCTGTGGCGCCGCCTGGCCGCGCACTATGCCACGCGCGACCCGGAGCGCGTCTTCTTCGAGATCATGAACGAGCCCGAGGTAAGCGATCCCTACCGCTGGGCCGGCATTCAGGCTCGCGCCGCCGCTGCCATTCGCGAGGCTGCACCGCGCAACACGATCATTGCCACTGGGCCAAATTGGTCCGGCATTGCCGACCTGCTCACCCAGCAGCCGCTCTCCGACGGCAACGTGATTTACAACTTCCACTTTTACGAGCCACACGAATTCACCCACCAGGGCGCGGGCTGGGGCGGCACGTGGTGGATCTACACCCATAACATTCCCTATCCCACCGACGAAAACTCCATGGCCGCAGCACTCATGGAAGTCCCCGACCCCGCGAACCGTTACGCGCTCGAGCATTATTGGCTCGATCACTGGGATAGTCATCGGATCAAGCTGCAGATTGACGCAGCCGCCGCCTGGGGCCGTGAGCACAACGCGCCGCTCATCTGCAACGAGTTCGGCGTCTACCGCGAGCACTCCGACGAGCTGTCGCGCATGAACTGGATTCGCGACGTCCGCACCGCGTTTGAAGCCGACGGCATCGGGTGGACCATGTGGGACTATCGCGGCGGCTTCGGCGTCGTGCGGAAGGAAGATGCACGGCCTGCAAAGATCGATGAAAAGGTAGTTGAGGCGTTGGGGCTAGGGAAGTAATAGGCGAGCAGAGCCTACGAACCTGTCCAGAAACCCAGAAGAGGTATTGAAACCAGGACAAGAGAGCATCCCTCAGGGGCTAAAGCCCGCGTTCATTTTGCCGGTTTACGGCACGACTGAAGTCGTGCCCTTTCAAAGCGTCGCCTTATTTAAGATTCTCTAGTCTTTCGGCCGCAGCACCATCCCCGTCCGCTGTTCCATGATCGCGTACCAGGCATCGTCATCGGCCATACCGTGAAACGCCACATAGTCCTCATCGCTGGTCGCCTTCCGCGATTCAAGCAGCGGCTCCGCCCCTGGTCCAACCGGATGGCGCAACTGCCACGTCCCGCTCTCGATGATGCTCTGAATCTTCTCTGCCACCAACGACGGTGGTGTCGGCGTCCTGAGCGCCGCCGCAAAGTATGCCGCCATACGCTTCTGTTGAGGATAGAGCGACTCGGACGCAGGCACTCCAATCCCATTCGCCATGGGCGTATCGATGACGCCGGGCTCGACAATCGCCACGCGCACGCCGAAGGTTTTCATTTCCTGCGCGAGCGCCTCGCTCAGTGCTTCCAGAGCGAACTTGGACGCCGCATACGGTCCCAGCGGCGACGTTGACACACGTCCAGCCACCGAGGTGATGTTGATGATCAGCCCGCTGCGCCGCTTGCGCATGTGCGGAATTACCGCCTTCATGCAGCGGATGGCGCCGAAATAATTCGTCTCCATCACGGCTCGAAAATCGTCCATGGAGAGCTCTTCGATGGAGCCGTTGCGTTCCACGCCGGCGTTGTTCACTAGCACGTCGATCGGTTTGGCGCCTTGCTGGATGGCGGCAATCGAACTCGCGACCGATTCGTCGGAGTCCACGTCCATGACCGAGTAGTGGATGGGCAGCAGTTCCTGCGTTGCCTCCTCCGCAAGCTCCGCCGCGCGGTCGGCGTTGCGCATAGTGGCGTAAACGGTGTGTCCGGCGCGCGCCAGCGTGAGCGCCGTCGCCAGACCAATGCCCTTGCTTGTGCCGGTAATCAGAACAGTTGACAAAGTGACCTCGATGGGGAAATTGCCCTGGGAAAGTTGCAGTCTACATCATGACGCTCGCCATTTGGAAAGCGGGCAGCGGAATGCTGGCGAAGTCCGCGAACATGAAAATCAGCCCGATTCGGCAACAAAGTTGAACTGCCAGGCGCCCGTTTTTCCATCCTTCCGCGGTTCGCGGCTCTAGTAAGTCCTTTGTTTAGGAGGGTGTTCGACGTCACTTTTGAGATAAAGACATTGTTGTCATGGTGTTGCATGAAAAGGGGTGGGTCATTTCGATGGTGGTACGGACCGGGCACATCGCTGACACTCTAGAACCCGCACATTCCTTTCAAACAACTGGAACGCAGAGAATCCGCATGCAGCCATTATGCGCCGGCTGGTCGCAATTTTACGCAAGAGATTTTGCGGCGGAATCGTGGCAACTGCGAAGCGCGAGGAAGAGTTTCGCCGTAAAGAGAATGTTGACAACATACCATGCACAGCATAGTATGTTGCGGTGAAAGAATCTTCGCCGCCTACACCGGAAAGCTCGGAGAAATGGGAGATCCAACTGCGCAAGGGCTCGCTGGAGCTGGCGATTCTGGCCGCGCTCTGGGAGGGCCGGCTTTACGGCCTGGAGATCCTGCGGCACCTGGAAACCAACTCCGACATGATCGTGGTCGAGGGGACGGTCTATCCGCTGCTTAGCCGGCTGCGCGGGCTCGGTTTTGTGGAGTCGGAATGGGTGGAGTCGGAGTTCGGGCACCCGCGCAAGTATTACCGGCTGACCGCGGCGGGGCGTCAGCGGGCGGTGGAGATGAGCCGCATCTGGGCGCGGTTCTCCGCCAGCATGAACGACTTGCTGGCACCGCTGGAAAAGGAAACGCAGGGAGAACACGAGGGCAAGAAGACGGGGATCGATAAAACGGGGGAGGAAAAGCCATGACCCTTGCTGCCGAATCGCAAAAGAGCGCGGATGCGTACCTTGCCGCGCTGCGCAGGCAACTGCGCGAGCTGATGGATGAGGACGTGAACGACATTGTGGCCGAGATTCGCATGCATATTCTCGACAAGACTTCAGATGGGGCCGAGCCCGATGCCGTGGCCGCCACGCTGGCCGCGCTGGGCACGCCCGCAGAGCTGGCCGAGCGCTACCGCACGGATGAGTTGCTGAAGCGGGCGCGGATGTCCCGCTCGCCGGCATATTTGCTGCGCAGCCTGCTGCGCTGGGCGGGCTTGAGCCTGGTGGGTCTGATCGTCTTCTGCATCTCCGTCATTGGCTTCGGACTGGGCGGAGGGTTTTTCATACTCGGCGTGCTCAAGGTGATCAACTACCACGGCACCGGCCTGTGGGGACAGTTCACAGATACGAACTGGTCACTCGGCTTTCAATCCGGAGGCAATGGGGCGGGGCACGAGCTTCTCGGATGGTGGCTGTTGCCGCTCGGCCTGCTGGGCGGGCCGGCGCTGTTTTTCCTGACGGCGCGATTCGGCCTGTGGAGCCTGCGCAAGTTCTGGCGCCCGCGGGCATGGAGATAGATTCCTTTCAACTATGAAGGAGTTCAAGAGAGCGTGACACTCAAACCAAGGTCAGAAAAATACCCCTTCGTTCGGCCTCCATTGACTATCGCCATGGTTGCAGTCTTGATCCAGGCCATTTCGACAACCGTCGCCATCGCGCAAACCGCGCCTGGCTATCCCGGCAAAGACTGGCAGGTTGTGAAGCCGGAGTCGGAAGGCTACTCCTCAGCCAAGCTGGAAGCACTGCGTGCGTGGCTTGCCGCCGGCCCCACAACGGGAATGATGATCCTCGTCCACGGCCACATGATCTTCGGCTACGGCGACACGGTAAAGGTGAGCAAGATCGCGTCGGTGCGCAAGAGCATCCTGTCGATTCTGTATGGGAAATACGTGGCCAACAACACCATCGACTTGAACAAGACCGTGGAGCAGCTTGATCTTGAGGAGCCTGGCAAGCCCTTTCTGCCCGACGAAAAGAGGGCGACGCTGGAGCAGCTCCTTGCCGGCCGCTCCGGCATCTACCTGCTGCCGGATTACGTGCCGCCGGAGAAGGACCTCATTGTCGCCTCGCAACCGCATCGTGGATCGGAGCTTCCCGGAATGTACTTCCATTACAACGACTGGGACTTCAATGCCGCCGGCACCGCGTTTGAAAAGCTCACCGGCAAGAGCATCTACGACGCGCTTGAAACCGACCTTGCCCAACCGCTCGGCATGCAGGACTTCGACCGCAGCCTGCAAAAGAAGATCAGCCATCAGGGCCAGGTCCATCCGGAGTATGCGATGTATCTTTCCACGCGAGACATGGCGCGCATCGGCCTGCTGATGCTGCGCGGGGGCAACTGGGCGGGGAAGCAGATTGTCCCCATTTCCTGGGTGGCCCGGTCGCTCGACCCCACCACACCGTTCGAAGAGATGAACCCGCTCTACCTGCGTTCTCTGGGAGCGCCGGAGCGCTGGGGATTCGGCCTCATGTGGTGGGCCTGGGACGCTGCTTCATTTCCGGGCGGCATTTACATTACGCCCTTTCAGGGCGCCGACGAAGCCCGCGGCACGGCTGGCCAGTACATCACCCTCCTGCCTGCCAAGGATATGGTGCTTGTCCACAAGGTCTATATCGATGTGTATCCGCAGCCGGCGATCAACCAGGAGGAATGGGACACTATCACCAACATGGCTATCTCGGCGGTTTGTTCGGGGCCGTGCAAGTGAACAATTTGTTCAATTCTGGCGGGCCAGCATTGGCAAAGATTGCTAATCGTGCTACGCTGGTCCCCAGTTCGATTCTCCATTGAGAGAGCGAGGGTTATCGCGATGCCGACGCGTAATGTGAATTTAACGCAGGAACTGGACAGCTTTCTGCTGTCACGGGTGAAAAGTGGGCGCTACGAAAACGCCAGCGAAGTGGTGCGCGCGGCGCTGCGGACTCTGGAGCGGGAGGAACGAGTTTACGAGGCAAAGGTGGAAGCTCTCCGCGCGGCCATCGACGAAGGCGATCGAAGCGGCGTGGCCGAGGGCGACGTGTTCGCGCAGGTTCGCGAAGCTCTTAAAGTAACAGCGAGTCCTAGCTGACAATGGCCACAATTCAGCTCTCAGGGAGCGCCAAATCCGACTTGGTGCACATTGGCGCCTTTACCCTTGAAAAGTGGGGCGCAGCTCAGGCCGAGCGATATCTAGGTGACCTTGAGCAATGCGCGAGGATGCTTGCCGGCAATCCTGCCCTCGGCCGGGAGTGTGCGTGGCTTCGTCCTGGCTTGCGCCGATTCGAAAAGGCCCGGCATGTAGTTTTCTATAGGCAAACTGCGGACGGCATTCTGATTTGCCGGATTTTGCATCGAGCCATGCTGCCGGAAGAATTCGGGTTCGATAGCGAGGATGATACTGGGGCTGAATAGCCGACGAGAGCTTCCCAACTACAAGGGGTTCGCGCGGGCGCCCCAGATCTCGTCCGCCGCGGCGGACGAGACCTGGGAAACTTCGAAACGCAATCAGCTGCCTCTCTTACTTGCCGGCATACGTCACATGCCAGATCGACCGCGACCCGTCGTCCGACACAAAGAGCGACCCGTCGCTGGCCTGGGCCACGCCGACGGGCCGTCCCCAAACCGTGCCGTCGGGCAGGACGAAGCCGGTCAGGAAGTCTTCATACTCGCCGGTCGCGTGGCCCTGCTTCATGGGCAGGCGTATGACTTCGTAACCGGAACGCGGGGCACGGTTCCACGAGCCGTGTTCGGCGGCAAAGCCGTCGCCCTTGAACTCGGCAGGGAACTCGGAACCGGTGTAAAAGAGCATTTCCAGCGATGCGAAGTGGGGATTTACCAGGATGTCCGGCGTGATCACCTTCGATTGCAGTTCGGGATGCTTGCCGGGTAGGCGCGGGTCTTGCAGGCCGCCGTCGGGGCCGTGGAAATAGAACCAGGGCCAGCCGTAAAAGCCGTCTTCCTGCACGTGGGTCACGTAGTCGGGAACCAGGTTGTTGCCCAGGCCGTCGCGCTCATTGGTGGAGCACCACAGCTCGCCGGTGGTGGGGTTGATGGCTTCGCCAACACAGTTGCGCAGGCCGCTGGCGTAGACCTTGACGAACTTGCCTTCGGGGGTGAACTCCAGAACATTGGAGCGGTGGAATTCCAGAGGATGAGTGTCTTTGTCGTCGACGTTGGACAGCGAGCCGACCGAGACAAAGAGCCTTGCGCTGTCTTTCGAGAAGGCCAGGTCGCGGGTCCAGTGGCCGCCGCCGCGCAGACGGCCGCCGCCGGGGACTTCAAACAGGTGCTCGGGCGCGCCGGTAGCTTTTAGATCGCCAACCTGGTAGGGGAACCTGACCACTCCGTCGGTATTGCCGACGTAGAGCCATTTTGGATTGGGACCGGCGGGATAAAAGGCGATGCCGAAGGGAAGATTGAGGCCGGTGGCGAAGTCCGAGACCTCTTTGGCCTTGCCATCCGCGTCAACGCCGCGAAAGACCTTGACGATGCCGGGCTGGCTTTCAGCCAGGAACAGATCGCCGTTGGGCGCGGTGCGGATGAGGCGTGGATTGTCAAGGCCGGTGGCATAGAGGTCGACTTTGAAGCCTTTGGGGGCGATGGGCCAGGCGGTTGCTGGGCGCGGCGCGACGGTGGGCCCGTTGTCGACGGACTGCTCGGGCGCGGGGGCGGGCAGGTCTGCCCAGGTCAGGTGGCGGCGGATTCCGGGGGACTCGTGCAGCGCATCCGTGAAGGCATCCTGGCCGGTGAGCACGGGGCGCTTCGATGCGGAAGGCGAGTCAGCGGCGCCGGCTAAGCCCGGCAGCAGGAAAAGAGAGCAAGCGAAGACGGACGTCCGAAGCGACCTGGATGTCGAAAAGCGATGCCGGGAAAGACTCATGGAACCTCGCAATGGGTTGGATTGGATTAGCGCCGAAGTTCAAACAAAATCCCGTCTCTGCTGGGTTCGGAGGGACGTCTTGCTTGTTTTGACGGAGCCAGGCCGGCTATGGATGCAGATTTTGGGCTACCAAAATCAGGCGGAGAGGGCGATGTCACTTTGGGGCCTGCCCCCCGGTCGCAAGCGAGTCCTTATCCTGCGCAAGGTTGGCGAGCAGCGCGGGAGATAGCCTGGCGCTGACGACGACGCGGTTGCGTTTCTGGCTCACCGCAGCCGTCTGCAGGAGCTCCTTCAGACCGTTGTTCTCCGCGTTGGCAGACAGTGGAATCGCGAATCCGCGGGACAGGGTGATCAGTGTGGCCAGAGAGGCGGCTTGCCTGACAGCCACATCGTCCGTGGCGGCAATTTCTTCTACCTTTACATTGAGCGAGTTCCCTAAAGAGAGCGCCGGGGTCACGCTGGCCACGATGGTTGAGTCGTCTTCAAGGGGCAGCGACAGCCCGAAAATATGGATGGCGCCGCTTTCGGAGAAGGGCAAGCCGATCTGCCCCACTCCCCAGGCAAGAGAAAGCAGCGGCACTTCGTGATAGTGCTGGGTGAGCAGCGTGGAGCCGGCAAAGGGCAGCGCGGCGGTGCGGTGGCGATCAAGCATGGAGTGAATCATCTCCGGGCTGGGGAAATTGGACACGGCCATCATGTCGTAGCCGATCTGCGCCACGCGCACCGTTCGGCCTTCCGACGGGATTGAATAGATGGTGTGTCCAGCGTAGGCCTCGCTGGATGTGGCGTGAACCTCGAGCCAGGTGTTGAGGCGCTTGCCGGTAAGGTTGCCCACCAGCACCATGGAATAGGCGACAGGCCCGTTGGGTCCATTGGGGTCCGTCATGCGATGCAGCGCGATGGCCACCTGGTCCAGGTCGCGCTCCCAGTCCACGCCTGTCGCGTCCACAAACTGTTGGTATTCGGGAACGCGCCGCGGAGGCGGCAGGTCCTTGTGCAGGAAGGAGCGGATCGGCTTGAGGTTGATGTAGATGATGCCGTCGGACTCCGGGAGGAGCCGCGCGGCCTCCGGCGGAGCCTTGGAGCGGAGAAACACGGCCACGGCCAGGAGGACCAGGACCGCGGCCAGTATCCAGAGCGTTCTGCGCGTGCGTCTGTGCATTGAGGCCGTCAGGAATACCGTATCACTCCAGCCACGGAATAGCCTGCCGGCCCGATTCGTCCGCTCAGGAGATGTCCGCAGCGATGCCCAGGGATTCGGCTACGTTTGAAAGCTGCCGATCATTCGTCCACAGCAGGGTGGGAGGGTCGATTAGGCACGAGGCTATCAGGTGCGCATCGGTCAGGCCGATGCCTCGGCAATAGAGGGAGTGCGCCTCGATCATCCAACGGACTTCGTCGAGCCGAGCCACCTGCACTGCCGGCAGATCGTCGAGTGCTCCTAGTTGTATTGCCCGGTGTTTCAGCGAGCCCAGGGCCAGTTCCGCAACAATGAACGGGTGCATGGCAATCTGCTCGATTTCGAGGAGTTCTCGGAGCTTGTCATTGGGAGCGCGAAAATGATCTACCCAGACGGATGTGTCGACCAGTACCATCCTTACTCCATTCGCCGCCGCGGAATATCGGCCATTCCTGGCGAAGATCCTCCCAACGCCGCAAGCCTGCGCGCAGCCTCTCTCTGGATTAGAGACTTGAGTGCCTCCCGGATCAGAGCCGTCTTTTCCTCCACGCCGGTGTATTCCTGGGCGGTGCGGACAAGTTCGTCGTCAAGCGTGATCGTAGTTCTCATAATCCCTCCACGCATCAATTCTAGCATCGTTTGATGTCGTATTTATACACATTCGGGTCGCAATTGCACTCAAATACCGAATCGGATTGAAGTGGAGGGATAGGATGCCGTCGGACTCAGGCAGGAGGCGCGCGGCTTCGGGCGGGGGGCCTTGGAGCGCAGATAGACCGGCTAGGGCCAGAGCGTTCTGCGGGCGCGGCGGTTCCACGTTTAGTGGACGTGGTCCTTCAGATGTTTGGCACAGCTTTCAGCGCTGCTCTGCCGGCCGTGGTTGGAGCTTTGCAAGTGAACCGAGTAAGCAAAAACCACCTCGCCCGACTCCAAATTGGCAACCTGGATACTTGCCTCCTCCGTTGAGCGCCAATCCAAAGCAAGGATCTTTTTCGCTGCCCCCGCCTTTTGGGTTTCAGAGGAGCCAGCTACTTGATATTGCGCTTTCGACTTATCATCCACGATCTCGACCGGAACATTCTTCTTTATGATCGCAGCCCTGATATAGGTGTCAAAACCGTCCGGCATGGGAGCGATAAACAACTTCGCCCCTTTGGGAATCGTGGCGCTGGAATTCGGGCCCGTCTGCGAAGAAGCCACCAAGGGAAGTAAGAGTGCAAGCGTGGTTAGTGCAACTACTTTGATTTTCATCCGTCGCCTCCGCTACCAGCGTTATTCAATAATGCTTTTCAAGTGCTTGGCGCAAGCTTCACCCGCGCTTTGTCTATCGCGCACAGAATTTCCTTTGTGCACCGAGTAAGCGAAAACAAGCGTGCCGGTCTTCAGATCGGAAACCTTGATGCTCGCCTCCTCCCGCGATTGCTCGGATCCCATAAAAAACATCTTGGCCCATCCAGCTTTTTCGCTGTCAGAAATTCCGCTGAGTTCGTAATCAGCTTTGCTGCGATCAATCACGACGACAAGAGGGACCTGCTTATTTTGAAATCCCGCAACGATGAAGTTTTCGAAGCCGCCCTCCATCGGGGCAATGAAGATCCTAGCACCTCTATTGATCTTCTTAGCGGAACTTAACATTGTTCCCTCTTCAGCTTTCGCCGGCTTCAGGTCTGAGGCTTGAGGGTTTTCCTGTGGCTGCGAGGCTGTCGCCACCGGAGCCTGCCCAGATACTAAACAAGGCAATGCTGCTGCCAAAAACACCACCATTATCGTTCGTAGGTACATTGCTCCCCCTCACCGGCCGGATTCATCCGGACGATGATAGGTTCGAAGCATGTGCGTGTCAAGCGGCTGCTGGTAGGTACGCGTTGCGTTCAGAACGCGGCGTGTTATTATCGGCCATGATCGCCGGCTTCCGGGATGCGGACACCGAACGGCTTTGGTCGACAGGCAGAAGCAAGCGGCTGCCGCCCCGGTTGAATCGGACAGCGCTCAAGAAGCTGTACATTTTGAATGCGGCGCTGGCTCTCGAAAACCTTGCCGTGCCGCCCGGAAACCGGCTGAAAAAGCTGCGCCGCGACCGGGCGGGCCAACACAGCATCCGCGTTAACGATCGATACCGCATTTGCTTTGTCTGGCGCGACGGAAATGCGCACGATGTCGAATCGGTTGACTATCACTGAGATTTGCGTCACGAGGGGGTAGAAATGGCTGGGAATGCCGCGTTGATCCATCCGGGAGAGATTCTGCTGACGGAGTTTATGCAGCCGCTGGGGCTCACCGCTTACCGGCTGGCCAAGGACCTCGCCGTGCCTGCGCCGCGGGTGGGCGACATCGTGCGCGGGAAGCGGGCGATTTCAGCGGACACGGCTCTGCGGCTGGGGATCTATTTCCGATTGCCGGCGCAATTCTGGCTTAATCTGCAGAACGAATTCGATCTGCGGCGTGCGGCGGCGAGCCCAGCGCTGAAGCGGGTTGCGCCCAGGGCGGCGTGAGCTTCAGGCCGGACAAGCAAGGTTTGTGGTCTCCCAACCTTGGCACAAAAACAAGTACGTGCCAAGGATTGGGCAGCCAGCACCCGGAGTCAGCTTGGGGTGTCGCCGGATGGCTCGCGCTGAGCCGCCCCTCGATTTTTGTGGGAAACACTCGTGCAAATGAGATAAACTCGGCGCGTTCAGGGTTGAGGTTTTCCCCTCATGGCGAAAAACTCTCGGTCCTTTGGAGGCACCCCATGGCATTGGAAATTGGCGAGCGAGTCGGCGATTACGAAGTGATGGGCCTGATCGGCGCGGGCGGCATGGGCCGCGTGTACAAGGCGCGCAACATCATCTCCAACCGCGAAGAGGCCATGAAGGTCTTGCTTCCCGACCTGACCTCGGAGCGGGAGCTGGCGGCGCGCTTCATGATGGAGATCCGCACCCTGGCCACGCTCGATCATCCCAACATCGCGCAACTGCGCACCGCCTTCCAGTTCCAGAACCAGCTGGTGATGATCATGGAGTTTGTGGAGGGCGTGACGCTGGAGAAGCTGAGCTCGGAGATGGCGATTCCCACCGACCGCATGGTCGACTTCGCTACCCAGGCGCTGTCGGCGCTGAGCTTTGCGCACATCCACGGCGTGATCCATCGCGACATCAAGCCGGCAAACATCATGATCACCACCCACGGCATGGTGAAGCTGATGGACTTCGGCATCGCCAAGAACGCCGACGAGATGCACTTGACGCGGCCCGGCATGACCATCGGGTCGGTCTACTACATGTCGCCCGAGCAGGTGCGCGGCGGCACGGTGGACGCCCGCTCCGATATCTACTCCTTCGGCATTACGCTTTACGAGTCGCTCACCGGCCGCAAGCCCTTCCAGGCCGATACTTCCTACAGCGTGCTCAATGCGCAGCTCAACGAGGCGCCCATTCCGCCCATCCAGGTGAACCCGGCACTCCCTGCGGAGCTGAACGCCATCGTTCTCCGCTCCCTGGAGAAGAGTCCGGACGCACGTTTCCAGACGGCCCAGGAATTTCACGACGCGCTGAAGGCGCTGAAAGTACAATCCGCAGCCGGCTCCGCCGCTCCGCTCACGGTACCCATCCCGGCCCCGTTGCCGGCCTTTGCATCCACGGCCATCGATCCGGGTAAATTCTCCCCGACGTCTGCCGGATTTCCGCCTGCTGCTGCTTCAGCGCCTCCCCCGTTCCAACCCATGGCCGCGACGCCGGCGCCTTTCGCTCCCGTCCCGTCGGCCCAACCAGTTGCGCAGCCGGCCGGAAAGAGCCATCGCGGCCTGTGGATCGGATTGGGCGCGCTGGCAGCGGTTCTGGCCTTGGTGGCCATCGCCGTTGTGCTGCCTCACCTCTTCTCCACCAGCGCCAAGCAGAACTTGACTTATCCGCCCCCGACGCCGGTCGCGGACACGAACTCCGCTGCCGCCTCCAGCCAGACGCCTGCGCCGCCGAGCGCGCAAGTGCCGGTCAGCAACCCGCCTTCAGGCCCCGCCGGCGGGTCCGTTGCAACAGCACCGCAGGCCCCTCCCAGAAATCCCGATCAGCAGAGCAAGCCCACCGCCAAGAAGCAAGGAACCGGGAACGGCGGCCAGCAACGAGCCTCGGCTTCGGACGGCGCTCCGCCAAGGCCCAACTCCGTTCCCCCCGTCACGGCCGGAGCGCCGGACGGAGGAACGGCCGCAACTCCCGCTCCCGCCACCGGCCCCTCACCGCAGGAGATTCGCGAGGCCAATGACCGCCTCATGAACATCGAAGCCAGAGCCGATGCCGCCCGCTCCGGTGTGCAGAGCATCCGCAGCCAGCAGCAGGCGCAGGGCCTGGATATCAGGGGCGACATTCTCGCCGCATTGAACCGCATGAACTTCAATCTCCGCGCGGCGCACACGTCAATCGAGATGAAGGACCTGAGGGCCGCCGCCCAGTACATGGACCGGGCCGACATGGCGACCTCCCATCTGGAGAAGTTCCTCGGCCGCTAGCGGAATCGCAGTCCTGAAAACGGAAGCGCCCTCAACCGTAGCCGGCGGAGGGCGTTTCTGTTTTCGAATGCTGCGGCTATTGCGTAACCGACCGCACGCTGTCGCCGGTTTTGAAGCCGGTGCCGGAAACCACGTTGCAGACCGCTGAGGCGTCATCGACGTCAGTAGCCTGCACCACGCCCACGGTGGAACTGAGCCGGCGAATCACTGCCCCAGTAGACGGGTCCTTGATCTCCTTGGTCACCCGCACCACTTCCAGTTGGTCGCCCACGTGGACTCCGGCACGCCCGCCAACATTCAGCACGATCTGGGCGCCATCCACAGCGGCCACCAGGCCTTCCACCTTGATGACTCGCACACTTACCTTGCCGGCGCTGGTAACCAGGTCGGCAGTCAGCTTGTCCACCGCCTGCTTGGTGGCTTCGCCAATGATGGTGTTCTGAAAGTTGCTCGAGCCGAAATCCGCGGCGCCGCCGCCAAAGCCATTCCAGTTGCCGCCTCCGCCGAGCATGGACGTGCTGGAGCGCGACGACTGGCCGACGCCCTCGGCCACGGCCATGATTTCGCCGGTGTCCACGTTGATCACCCGCGCGGTAACTCCCACGTTGGCCTTGGAGTTGGAGTGGCCGATGCCGCCCAGCCCAACTCCATGCCAGCTGCCGCCGCCCCCGCCCAGGTTGGTCTTCTTGGTCTCGTTGCCGAACTCGGTAATGCTGCCCACGACGATCGCGTCGACCCCCAGCAGCTTGCCGATCTTGGCGGCGCTGTTGGGGTCGGCCCGGTTGGAGTTGGAGAAGTTCTGCTCAGTCAAGATTTTGTCCAGCGCCTTGCGCTCAATCACGGAGAAGCTGCCGTTCTTCACCAGGTCGGTCACCAGCAGATCCGTAATCCCCCTGCCCACATCCACGTTGGTGCCGAAGATGGCGGACGCGTTCGTTTGCACCGTTGCGTAATCGAAGTCCATGATGGCCACGCGCGGCCTGCGAGCGGCTGCCGGCGCCTGGGCACTGGCTGATCGATCCGCCAATCCGACAACGAGCGCCATCAAAACCACGAGGGGTACGAGGGTCCTAAGGGAACGCATAGATCACTCCTGCGAACGAGATAGAGGGTCGCAATCAAGGGTTTACTGTCCCGCGCGCTCTGTCAAGCCAAATCCACTTGAAAGCCTGCCATGGAAGGCTCATAGCGCCGGAGCGTCGACGCGATGGCGAAGTGTCGGCGCTGGAAGGCACCATGCCGCGACCGCTATCGGCGTTTCAGAATTGGGGAACCGCAAGCGGAGAGGGCGATGGGTCGGCCGCGGCAGGGCGCAGCGTGAGCTGTTCGCGTACCGGCTCAGCTTCCGGCGGAGGGGTTCCGCTGG
>Ga0302319_10000165_pt1 | contig 137503 bp, 100 predicted proteins | sample Bog_T0_2_FD_203319 | JGI IMG/M metagenome (GOLD analysis project Ga0302319, IMG submission 203319) | Peat permafrost microbial communities from Stordalen Mire near Abisko, Sweden - Bog_T0_2 | ecosystem: Environmental > Terrestrial > Soil > Wetlands > Peat | place: Sweden: Abisko, Stordalen...
CGGCCACCACGGAACCGGCCGTGAAAATGGAGAGTTTCCAGGTCAATGACGTGCCGATCGAGCAGCAGATCCTGCCCACGTCCCGGCCGTTCGCATCGGTGTTCGGCACCGACGACAACATCCTGGACGTTCCCAGGAATGTGACGATCGTGTCGCGCGCGCAGATGGACGTGATCGACATCCAGGACACGACCCAGTTCAGCAAGCTGACCTCGAGCTCCTACACGGACTCGAACTTCGGCTCGCCTTCGAACCCCAGCATCCGCGGCCAGTCCGGCGATGTCTTCATCAACGGGATGCGCCAGAGGATAGGCGAGAGCGGGGACGGCATGCCGATCGACTTCAATGTCGTGGAGTCCGTGAACATCGTACCCGGCCCGGCGACGGCGGTCCAGGGCGCCTCGGCCTACGTCGGCGGCTTCGTGGACATGATCTCAAAGCAGCCGTTCTTCGACACCAGCAAGACAACGATCAGCTTCACGAAAGGCTCCTACGACACTAACCGCTGGAACATCGATTCCGGTGGTCCCATCACGCCCACGCTCGCCTACCGCTTCAGCTACTCCGGCGAAGATAGCGACGGCTTCTGGGACAACTGGATCAAGGAGGATACCTCTATCTACGGCGCCCTCACCTGGCGCCCCACCAAGAGCTACGAGGTCTTCGTCATGGCGAAAGCCTTCTGGGCGGACTACAGGGAGAATTTCGGCATCAACCGGCCCACCCAACAGCTCATCTCGAACGGGCTCTATGTGCCCGGCACGAACGTGGACAACGGGACCATGGCGGGACCGGGCAACCTGCAAAACGCGATTAACGTGGGCACGGGACCCGGGGGCGGCGACGTCATCGACTTTGGAGCACCGGTGCCCGTCAACTACCATCAGACTGCGCAGGGTCCTGCCAGCCATGCTCACGGCATGGAATACAACTCGCAGGTCATCCAGACCTTGATCCTCTCGACGGACGCCAAGGTCGTGAACAACACGCTCTGGACGTACACCAAGCGCGACACGTTCAACTCCGACGGCTACAGCGAGATTGTCGATCCCTCGTGGACCCTCGACAACCGCACGTCGCTCATCATCACAAAGCCTTGGGTGACGGTTAACACCGGTCTCGAGGAGAAGTACCAGAGCACGCGGGCCTACGACGATTTCTTCTTCGAGCCCGTGAACGTCTGGGACCTCTCGAACGATGCGCTTCGTGGGGACATCAATTCCTACCTTGCCGCGGGTGGTGGCGGTGGCTTCCTCGGGACGCGCGTCCCCGGCTTCCAGGACCGCTACGCGACTCCGGCTCTCGGTACTTTCGGTCCGGGATCGGGCAACGGCGGCGGCCTGTACTTCAACCTGAACAACGACACCAACGTCTCCGAGGCTACCACGGTGTCGCCCTACATTCAGGCGACGTGGAAGCTTGCCGAGACCTGGAACCTGGTCACGGGCGCCCGCATCGACGTCATGCACGTTGAGACCAGCGATCCCCTGAACCCGGGGGCCTCGGCTGCCCTCGAGGTAGGCGAGCCCAGCTTGAATCTGAGCATCGTGGACAAGGTGAGCCCCCAGTTCAGCACCTACTTCACCTACAATTACAGCCAGAACTACACGGGCGACCTGGCGGACGGCGGCGGATTCGGGATCTACGCGGATGCCAATGGCAATCCGACCATTCCCCGCTCGCTGTTCTCGGAGCAGAGCCAGCTCTTCGAGCTGGGCGGCAAGTTCTCGCTCGACGACAACAAGCTCTTCATCAGTAACGACATCTTCGAGCAGTCGCGGCAGAGCAAGCCGCAGGGATCCCCGGTCATCGAATACATCTACTACGGGTACGAACTCTCGATCAACTTCCAGCCGAACAAGCAGTTCTTTGCGACACTCGGCTACTCGTGGATAAACGGAAGTTCGCCGGCTGCCGAGTTTCCGTTCCAGGGTTATGACGGGAACCAGGTTCCCGGCGGCCCTCCAATCCCGCTCGACGAAGGTGGGACCACTCCCCAGCAGACCACGGGTCGACTGCGGGCCCCAGGCCAGCCGCTCAATACGTTCAACGCGCTCGCCTCGTATACGTTCGCGAACGGCTTCGGGGTCGAGTCGAACATCCTGGTTACGAGCCCGATGAACAATGACTATCAGGGCTACCTCGTCATCCCGACGCAGTACACGCTCGATGCCGAGGTGTTCTACAAGATGGACAAGCATTGGGAATTCCGCCTGTCGGGGACGAACGTGACGAACCAGCACAACTGGGAACCCTCGGTCGCGACCTACGCGCTCGAAGGCATCGTGCCGCTTCCTGGCGCCCAGGTATTCGCAACGGTCAAGTACCGCTTCTAAAGAGACCTGCCAGTCTCTACTTCAAGATGCCGCCCGGCTCGCGCCGGGCGGCATTTTACTGCCTGGACTAGAGCGGGTCCGAGTTGCTGACAAAGGCGATCCGGTTGCTGTCCGGGGCCCATGAATTCACGTTGATCGAGCCCTGGCCGCCATACAGGTATGCGGCCACAGAGGGCTTGCCCCCCTCGATCGGCACCCAGCGCAGGTAGACCCGCTTGTAGAAGGGATGGTCCCCGGAGGGGATCTCCGGCGGGAAGCTGATGAAAAGCACCTTCTTTCCGTCGGGAGAAACGTGGGGGAACCAGTTGTTGTACTCGTCGCTGGTGACCTGCGTCTGGTCCGATCCGTCCGCGTTCATGCGCCACACCTGCATCTTTCCGGTCCGCTCTGAGTTAAAGAAGATGGTCTTCCCGTCGGGCGTGTACTCGGAGCCGTCGTCAAGGCCCTTGGCCGTCGTTAGCCGCACCTCGGGGCCGCCCTCGGCCGGCACGCGGTAGATGTCGAACTCGCCGTTCCTCGCCCCGGTGAAGAGGAGGTATTTCCCGTCCGGCGACCAGCCGTGGAAGTAGGAGGGACCGATCGGCGTGATCTGCCGCGGGATTCCCCCGTCGACGGGCAGCGTGTAGACGATCGAGGGCGATCCGCTGCTGATGCCGAGCATCCTGCCATCAAAGGAGAGGGCATGGTCGTTGTTGCAGTGGACCTGGGCCCCCGTGTCGATCGGCGACGACTTGAGCGAGGCCAGCTCGAGGCTGAACATCCTTCCGTTGTGGTTATAGACCAGGCGGTTCCCATCGGGAGTCCAGTTCGGCGCCTGGAGCGAGTCGGCGGCGCCGGTGATCGTCCGCCTAATCCCGGTCGTCACATCGAGGATCTCGATCTCGCTCCCGATGTAGTCCCGGTAGGGCACGAAGGTGGTCTTAGCGGGCCTGATCAGCCGGACGTTCCTGAAGACGCCCTTCTCCACGGCAGTGTTGTTGTGGGCACAGATGTAGATGCCCACATAGACCTCGTCGGGCAAGTCGACCGCGTCGAATCCTTGGGTCGAGAAGGTGTCGCCGAACCTGGCGGCGCCCATGGTGAAGGTCCTCCCTGAGCGCTCAAGCTGGAGGATGTTCGAGCCCTCGGGCCCGACATGGACCTCCTCCGTCACGGCGCCCGCGGCCCTCCGGTACTGGAGCGCCGCCAGCCCGTTCCCGTGGAAGGCGGCGTTCACGTGCGGCGACTTCGGGTCAAGGCTCGCGCGGACGATGATCCCCATCTTGCGGTGCGGGCCGGTCCCGGCCCCAAGGAATTCGGCCGAGGCCTGGACGATGAAGTCCCCCTTCACCTTCCTCCACACGAACTGGAATTCGTCGTGGTCGCCCCACATGTTGCTTCCCGAGGCCGAAAGCAGGTATTCCTGCGAGTCGCGGTCGTAGGCCGCGCTTCCGGGGCTGCCGACAGCGCCGATGTCGCCGTGCTGGTCAAACACCCCGACGGGCTGCTGGTCGTCGGCGGCCCCCGCCGAGGTGAAGGCCCCCAGGGCGAGGACGCATAGAAGGGCGGGAACAAGGGAGAGGTGGGTGGACATGATCATTGCGGCGTAGGAAGCCATGGTTGGGGTTTCTTCGGGGCGGATCGCCCCGTGGGGTCGGGGAATGGCGAACGGTGAGACTAGGGCGGAAGCGGACGGCGGCAAGTTCAGAGCCCTGCGGCGAGATTCCCCACCAGCTCTTGCATCACGCCAAGTTCTTCGCCATTCACGGTGTGCCCCATTCCGGGAAAGATCGCCTTGGTGACGCTCGCACCTTGGCGGGCAAGGACGACCGCGCTCTCCTCGACGCTTGCGAGGGGGATGTGGGCGTCCCGGTCGCTGCACCCGAGGTACACCGGCGTCCCGTCCAGGCTTCCCGCTGCCTTCCTGGGGCTTCCCGGTGGGCCAATCAGGGCGCCGCTAAGCCCCATTACGCCGCCGTAGCGGCGGGGGTTTCGCGACGCGAATTCAAGGGAGAGGCAGGCGCCCTGGGAAAACCCTATGAGCACGATCCGCTCGTGCGGGATCGCCCCGCGCACGAGTTCGCCGACAAGTCCGCCTATTACCCCGATCGCCGAGCCAAGGTAGGGCTCGTTCTGCTCGAGCGGGGCGAAAAACCTCTGCGGATACCAGACGTTGTCCGCGGCCTGAGGGGCCAGGAGTGCCACGCCCTGCACACCCACCGATACCTCCTCCCCAAGGGAATAAATGTCCTCTGCGGAGGCGCCGCGGCCGTGGATCAGGATGAGGGCCACCTTCGCCTTTACCAACGGGGCTCCGCCTCTCAGTACGTGCTGGCCTTCATGGGGATTCATAACCCGCATTGATAGCACGAGTGAAGCAGTGCTGCAAATGGTGGGCCGCCCCAATGCGGCCCTGCAGGGTTGACTGGCCCCTCCCATTGGCGACCTACTCCTTGCCGGCCACATCCTCATTACTACAGGCCCGAATGGGTCCCCTGTCCCATGACTCCCACGATCAAAACCCTGTTGCTCCTCTCCTGTTTCGCCGCCGCCACCCCGGGGGCGCTCGCTGCAGATTCCCTCGCGGGAGAGCCCTCCGCATTCCTCAAGACGATTGCAAACAGTCCCGTGAACTGGATGCCGTGGGGCGGTGCGGCAATCGCCCGCGCGAAGACAGAGCAAAAGCCGGTCTTCCTCTTTGTAGGGTCCTTCACCAGCGAACTCTCCGCATCCATGAGGCGCCAGAGCTTCGCCAATAGGAAGACGGCGGACTGGCTTAACAAGAATTTTGTCTGCGTGGTGGTGGACCGCGATGAGCGGCCGGACGTGGCGGCGCTCTACCAGGCCTACGTGGGCACAATTAAGCAGATGACGGGCTGGCCGCTCAACATCTGGCTCACGCCTGAATTCCAGCCGTACGAGGGCGCCACCTACCTCTCGCCGTCAGAGGACTGGGGCGCCCCGGGCTTCCTGAAGCTGGCCAACCAGGCGCTGAGCGCCTGGACCACGAACCCCGCCAGCTGCCGCAAGAGAGCCGCCGATTCCACCGCCCAGATGGCCCCGACCCCGCCGCCCAAGCCCGGGCCTTGGAGTCCCGAGAAACTTCAGGCGCGACTCTCCGCCGACGCCGTGGCCTGGCGCGCCACGTTTGATCCGGCGCAGGGGGGATTCGGGGACCTTCCCAGGTCCCCGGAGCCCGAGCTGCTCCGGTTCATGCTGCTTGAGGCCCCGGAGGACCGGGAGCCGGCCCTGAAGACCCTGAGGGTCATAGCGACGAGCGCCATCCGAGATCCGCTTGACGGTGGGTTTTTCCGACACGCTTCCGATGCCGCCTGGCGCATCCCGTACCCGCAGAAAACGGTCTCAGACCAGGCGCGGATCGCGCTCGCGTTCATGGCGGCCGCCGAGGGCCCTGACGCAGCGTCCTTCACAGAGTGCGCACGGGGCGCGCTCGACTACGCGCTTTCGCGATTGACCCACTCCGACGGGACCCTGGCCGCCTCAGAGGACGCCACAGGCGACGAATTCGCCCGGTATTATGCGTGGACGGAGGCCGAGATAGATGCAGTCCTCGGGCCGGGCTCCGCCGCGTTCAAGGCGGCCCACGGGGTCGTCGCCGGAGGCAACGTGCCCGCCGCCGACGATCCCTCGTCCATCTTCGCTCAGCGAAACCTCCTGTGCTCCACGGCCCTGGCCGACAGCGCCCAGGGTTCGGCCGCATCGCTCCTCCTAGCCGCCCGCGACCGCCGCGGCACCCCACCGCGGGACGAGCGCGCGACGGCGGCCCAGTACGGCCTTTTCATCAACGCCCTCGCGCGTGCCGGGATCCAGATGCACGAGCCTCGCTACCTGGATGCCGCCCGCCGCCTCCTGGATGTCGTGAGGAAGAACCTCATGGTCTCGCAGGACGGGACGCTCCGCCGCCTGGTCGGCTCTGGCGTCCCTGCATACGCCGACGATTACGCCGCGCTCGCGCTGGCGTGCCGCGGCCTCATGCTTGCCGCCAACGACAAGGCCGCCGGCGATCTCTCGTCGCGCTTCCTTGCCCAGCTCGACGCGCGCTTCTATGACGCTTCGAGCGGCGCCTACTTCGGCGCGCCCTCCCCCGCGGGGCCCGGGTTCTTCATGCGCCCCGCCTCCGCCGGGGATCCTCCTACGGTGGAGACGGTCGCCATCCTCGCGCGCTCGTCGAACTCGGGCGCGATCGCGGCTGCGCTCCTCCAGTCGCTGGATGAGTCGAGCCCGCAGGCCCCGGGAGACCAGCTCCTTGCCCTTGCGCTCTTCGGCAAGCGCAGGCCCTAGGGCGCTCGGGTCAGCGCCACCGCGGCATGCCGCGTCACGGGCGGGGTCTGGAGCATGAGCGTTCCGCCCGGGTGGGTGACGACGCTTGAGGCGAGCGGAACGCCCTTCTCCGAGTCCCACCACGTCACCTTCCAGGATCCCGCAGGAACGTTGTCGAGGTCCAGGGTCCCGGTCGCGGGGGCCGAGGGTTGGACGGCAAAGAGGTTCTTGCGGTGCCATAACCAGACCTCGATGAAATGCTCATTGCGCCTGCCTATGGCGGCAAGGACCGGGACATCCACCCCGAGCTCCACCGCCGAGATCCCGATCCAGTCGGGGCCGGGATTATTGAGGACGAGGGTATGGGTGCCCTTGGCAATGGGGAATTGAAGGGTCGAAGGTTCCGGAGTACCCGTGCCGCCTGGCCATTGGTGCGAGGCGACGGGCTGGCCATCAATTCTCGCCTGGAGCCCTCCCCCTCCTGGCGCGGCTGAATCCACATTCACCCGAACCGTCGTGGCCTCGGGGAGGTCCAGGCGGTAGGTCACCCGGTCGGGAAACCCTTCCGCCCGGCTCGCGTCCGAGCCCACGAGCGTCGCTGGGATATCGGCCGCGCCCAGCGGCTCCGTGCCGTCATTCGGGTAGTCCACGGTCGCGGGCGGCCGCCTTTGCCAGGACTCGCCCGCCGCCATCCGCAGGGGGACCTTTTCCCGGCACTCCACCGGAGCTGAGAACGCAAGGAGGCCCTTCTGCTGCGCAACCCGGTTGATCGCGAGGAAGCGGAAGACCGCCCCCAGCTCGTTCTGGCGGTTCTGGGCCAGGATGTCCGAGCCCTTCCAGGGTTCGGCCACGAGCGGGCCCTGTCCCATCGCGCTCGCCCAGACAGGCGGCACGAGGTTCACCCCCGCCTTCTTGGCCCCATCGGAAATCGGCTGGTGGTCATCGCCCTCCTCGCCGTAGAACGCCGGCTTCGCAAGGGTGGCGTAGGGCAGTTCGAAGGTGCGCGCCGCGGCGATGAGGTTCGACGCATAGAGATGCGGCTGGTAGTAATCCATCTTGTCGTAGATCGGGCTCCGCAGGTTCTCGGTGCTCGTCGTGATCAGGTGCCCGTAGATGTCGATCTGGCGGATCGCCGCCGCCATGTTCGAGTGCCAGTGGGCGACGTCCGCCTCGCGGCCGTGGCGCATGGAGTCGGTCCAGTGAACCTCGTTGAAGAGCTCCCAGGAAACGACCGCGGGGGACCAGCCCCAGCGGGCGATGATGTAGCGGTACTTCAGGAGGGTGATCACCCCGGCGTTCGCATCCGTGAAGAAATCCTCGGGCGCCTTGAGGAAGCCGCCGGGGTTTGCCGCGTTCCACGGGTTCTTTGCCCAGTCCGAGTCGCTTGAGGTTGTGTACTGGCCGTGGTGCTGGAGGACCACCTGCACGTAGACGCCATTGTCCTCGGCTAGCGCCAGGATCCCGTCCCAATTCTGCGCGACGTCCTCGCTCAGGCTTCCGGGCTTGGGTGAGGGCCCCATGCTGGGCGGCAGCCAGTCCAGGTTCAGCCCGTCCCAGTGCGCCATCCAGATCCGCATCCAGTTCAGGTTCGCCTTGGAAAACGCAGGGAACGCCTTCCGGTAATAGGACACGGTGTCCGGGCTCCCATCGGGGGCCCAGGCGAGGTTTGCCCCGACCGGGACGAAGGGAAGGCCGTCGGAGCGGATGAGCTGCCTCGGCTCCTTGGGGTCGATCAGGATCGCAGGCAGGCGCGTCCTCGTCTTATTCTCGGCATCGGCAGGGGTAACAAGGCTCACGACGAGGTTTGTCCGGTCGAGGCCCAGGGTCGACTCCGAGACGCCGCCAAAATGGTACGTGCCGACCTCCTCGGGCCGGGCCCGCACGGCAAAGAGCCCGCCGTCGGCGTAGTATGCGGGGAGGAGGAGCTTCTGGCCGCTCGGTGTCACGACTTCAGCCCAGAGTTCCCGGGCGTAGGGATTCTGGACCGAGGGATTCTCAGGGGCCACGAAGTCAAACTCGATCGGCTTGGCGCCCGCGGACACGGCCAGGAGGAGGCCGCAGAGGAGCGCAACGTTAAGGGGTGTTTGTTTTGGGGGCATTTGGGATTCCTAGGAACTGTCTGAGGCGGCCGGCCCGCCCACCACGGCCTTGTCCTGCATCTTCACGCGGTAGCTGCCGGGCGAGCTGCCCGTCACCCGCTTGAACAGGACGCACATGTACTCCATGTGCTCGAAACCCGTTAGCTCCGCGATCCGCTTGAGCGGAAAATCCGTCTCAAGAAGGAGCTGGCGGATCTTCCTGAGCTGCACCCGGCGGATTTCTGCCTGGGGGGACCGGCCGATGTGCTCCCGGAACTTGCGCTCCATCTGGCTGCGCGAGGCGTGGGCGTGCTGGAGCACCTGCTCCACCGTGATCCCGCGGCAGGCATGCTCGCGGATGAAGCTCAGGGCCGCGGCCACGTTCCGGTCCTCGACGGCCAGGACGTCCGTCGAGTGGCGGGTGACGACACCCACGGGCTCCACCCGCTGGTCCATGGACTTCGGCGGCCTCCCCGAGAGCAGGTCGCGGAGCATCGCCGCGGCACGGTAGCCGGACTGGAAGGCGTTCGGCGCGACGCTTGAGAGCGCGGGATCGGCAAGCTCGCAGCGGATCGTGTCATTGTTGGCCCCGAGCACGGCGACCTCCTCCGGCACAAGTATTCCCGAGGAAAGCGCCGCGCTGATCACCTGCTGGGCCCTCAGGTCGACGCACGCCATCACGCCGATCGGCTTCGGAAGGCCCCTGAGCCAGGCCGCTAACTTCCGGATCTGCTCCTCCTCCCAGAACGGGCTCGAGTCGCCGGGGTATTGGACGTCGAAGAGGAAGGATTCCCGGCCTGCCAAGCGGACCGCCTCGATGAACCCGTCCCGCCGCTCGCACGACCAGAGGTTGTTCGCAAAGCCGACAAAGCCGAACTTCTGGTAGCCCCGCTCGATGAAATGCTCTGCCCCCAGGTGTCCGATGCTCACGTTGTCGGGACGGAGCTTGGGGACGCCAGGGAACGGCTCCACATCGTTCAGGTCTACCAGGGGGATGTTCAGTTCGACACAGTCAGCCGCCAGCCTGGAGGTCGTGTGCCGGCTGATGACCCCCTGCCACTTCTTGCTCCGGATCCATTTCGGATCGGATTCGGAAATCCCCTGGTCGTCGTGGAAGGCCGTCCAGACATGGTGGGTGCGCTCAAAGTGCGCGATGCCCTTAAGCATCGCCATGCTCTCCTCGAAACGGGTCTCGAATATCAGGAGAACGTGGGGTTTCTTCACGGCGTAAAATGTTCAGGCAGCCCGCGCTCACGATGACCAGCCTTATCGCTCGATCGTCATACGACCTATGCGGCTGCGATATCCGGCGGTAGGAGCATCATCCCTCAATCCTTTAGAGGCTTAGGTCGCGATCTTTCTCGCGACCTTTTTGGTGTCGAAACTCGTCCGTCAATTTTGCCCACCAATCTGGGTCCAATGTGTAGCCGGCAGGCTCGGCTACGCCCCCTATCGATCGACCATTCTCTACGGCGAGCGCCATCTTCCGGACTAATGGCTGCATCTTCAAAAAACTTTCCTGCAATTCTGAAACCTCCACCTTACAAGAATTCTTGAATGCCTCCTCAAGCATATCTGCTCCAATGCGGTCGCGTTCTAGGATAAACCTTATGTCGCCCAAGTCCTCACGGTCATTGCGCATCATCTTCGTCAAGATCAAGTCGATTGAGGAGGGGCGAAAAAGCCGGAGGTATTTGTATTCCCCAGAGGGAATCTCAACGATTTTTTCGAGCCAGCGTTCAGTTAATACAACCTGCCGGTCCGTGAAAAGGTGGGATACATAAAGACCTGTTGGCTCTAGCTCCCTGTTCGTCTTGTCCACAGCCTCCCAAAATTGGATATCAGATTCAATTCTTGTCATTTCGACAGTCGGCAAGATTGCATCCACATCCTGTGTTGCTCCAAATTTGCCGCCAAAATCTCCGAAACCAAGGGTCAGAGCCGCCCTTCCAAAGAGAATAATGCGTGTCTCGCGCTCCAGATAGGAATCTAAAGTCCCGAGTATGCGCTTAGGGTTGTTTATTGGCAATGTAGCCACTGCACGTGCTCCCGACCATTTCGAGTGACGCCGGTTTGTGAGACAAACCGACTCCAGTGCGGGAGTATGCCTTCTGCAACTGGATCCTGGGCTCCGAGTAATGCCCTTAGTCGAATCCAAAAAAAGCTGTTAGAGGCATCATGGATGGTTCCCGCGTCGCAAATATAAGAAAGCACCCTTTCCACTCGTTCTCGTTTCGCGACGAGAGCCAAACTTTCGGCGTTGCAACGGCCCACCAGTTGGGCCGCACAACGAACTGCAATTGGATCAAACTCGTTTTCCCCCAAAAGCAGAAGTGCGACCAGTTCTTCATTTGATAGCGCGCTAAATCCAGGGTCGGAATCGGCCGGCGTATAAATAGAAGCGTAATGTCGGCATCCCCGGGCAACAGCAAGTCTTATGAAATCCCGCACCGTATTGATGCCCAATCGCTTAGCTCTTCGAAACAAAGCAGAGCAATTTGCAGTGTCTCCAATTTCTTTAGCTAATGTTGCCATCGATCTTAGCGAGGGTTGAAGGCAATAAGGATATGGTACGCCATCTATACTGCAAGCGGTTCTACCCGGCCAAGCCTATGTGAACACCCATCCCAAGCCGATATGGAGGCACGTGCGGACGCAGTCCAAGAGGGCGCCCCTTTTATGGGGCTACTGCTTCAGCGGGTTCTCCTTGATGAACGTGATGACATCGGGGGCGCTCAGGAAGCAGAGCGCGGTAAAGGTATCCGCCGCGCCATAGTAGAGTGCCAGACGGCCCGTGGCGGAGTCACAGAGGCACCCCACAGGGAAGCAGACCCCGGGCACGAACCCGGTCAACTCATAGGGGGCTTCCGGGTTGAGGAGGGGCTCTTTCGCGCAGGCGATCACCTTCCACGGCTCTTCGAGATCGAGCAGCATGGCGCCGATCGCGTACACGTACCCGTTGCAGGTGGTCGTGACGCCGTGATAGATGAGGAGCCATCCCTCGCTCGTCTCAATCGGCGAGGGACCCGCACCGATCTTCGTGCCCTGCCACCACGGGCCGCCGCGGCTCATCACGTGGCGGTGCTTGCCCCAGTGGACCATGTTCGGGCTTTCGCTGATGAAGATGTCCCCGAAGGGCGTGTGGCCGGTGTCGGAGGGCCGGCTCAGCATGAGAAAGTTCTTCCCGAACTTCCTGGGGAAGAGGACGCCGTTCCGGTTGTAGGGAAGGAAGGCGTTCTCGAGCTGCTCAAACTTCACGAAATCCTTGGTCTTCGCTATGCCGATCGTGGGCCCGTGGTAGCCGTTGCACCAGGTCACGTAATAGGTGCCGTCCACGAGCGTCACGCGCGGGTCATAGGCATATTCGAACCGGCTCACTTCGGGATCCTTGCTCGTGAGGACAATCGGCTTCGGCTCGAACGTGAACTTCAGTCCGTCGGGGCTCCTGCCGACGTGGAGGTGCGGGATGCGGTCCATGCCCTCCGTGCGGAAGACGCCTATGAATCCGCCCTTCCAGGGGACGACGGCGCTGTTGTAGATGCCCGTGACGCGGGGAAGCGGCCTGCGGCCGACGACGGGATTGGCGCTATAGCGCCATGCCAGGTCGGGATTGCCCGCCGGCCTGGGTTCCCAAGGAATATTGGGCAATGCGGGACCAACGATCTTTAACTTCATAGTGGGGTATGGGGACGAGTCCGGAGCCGCCAATCGGGGTGCGGTTCCAGAAGGTAGGACGAAGCGGGACGGGGATAGCCTATCCTCAAACAGGGGGTATGTTAATGAGATCCTTTGTCACGGACTTGAGATGCTCTTCAAGGCTCACCAAAAGCCGTAAGGGAGGCCGTTTTACGGCATCCCTAATCCGGGATAAACCGGTGGTCGTGATTTGACATCACGATGAAAATTAGCGGTTTAGGGGTAGGCTTAAGCCCGCTGCACCCCTGACCCCACGCACCGCCATGCGATTCCTGGCCACCCCGACATTTCGTCGCCCTTCCCTGTTCCTTCTGGCGCTCGGTACCGTTGCTTCCTTGTCCGCCGCAACGCCGTCGGTTTTCAACGTCGCGGACTATGGCGCGGCGGGCAGGGACATCGCGACGGACACGGCTGCGATCCAGAGGGCCATTGACGCGTGCAGCGCCCACGGGGGTGGCCAGGTCGTCGTCCCCGCGGGCGCAGCCTTCACGATCGGCACGATCGTCCTTAAGAGCCACGTGGACCTCCACCTGGAGCGCGGCGCGCTCCTCCAGGGAAGCCCCCACAACGCCGACTTCACGCGCTTCGCCTTCCAGCCGGTCCAGTTCGACCCGGGCCCGCCCCCCAAGATGGGCGTCATCGTCTACGCGGAGAAAGCGGACGACATCGCCATCACCGGGCCCGGCCGTATCGACGGCAACGAGATGGCCTATGTGACCAAGGTCGGGCCGTACATCTACACATGCACCAACATCCGGCCTTTCGCCGTGGTGCTCCGGGAGTGCACCCGCATCCTCCTGCGCGACTTCTCGCTCACGAACTCTGCGTTCTGGACCCTCCGGCTCATCGGGTGCGACGACGCGAACATCGACGCCATCCGGATCGACGGCGACCTCAGGATGCCCAACAACGACGGCATCGACATCGACTGGTCCTCGAACGTACGGATCCACGGCTGCAACATCTCGACGGGGGACGACTGCATCTCGCTAAAGACCGCGCCCCTGAGCGAGGGCGTCTCACGTCCCTGCGAGAACGTCGTCATCTCGGGCTGCAACCTGAGGTCGCGGTCCTCGGGCGTCGTCATCGGCTGCGACGTCTCGGGTCCCATCCGCGACGTGGTCGTGAGCGACTGCGTGATCAAGGACAGCCACCGGGGCGTCTCGGTTCGGCTGAGCCTCGGCGGCTCGATCGAGCGGGTGCTCTTCAACAACCTGGTGATCGAGACCCGGATCTTCGACCCGATGTGGTGGGGCCGGGGCGAGCCGATCCAGGTCATGGCGCTCCCGTGGAACAAGCAATCGAAGCTCGGGATGATCCGCGACATCCGCTTCACCAACCTCGTCTGCACCTCGGAGAACGGCACGATGGTCTACGCCGACGAGCCCGGCCACATCGAGAACATTTCCTTCGACCACGTCTCGGTCCACATCGTGAGGCCTACGGCCTTTGCCGGGGGCCAGCAGGACCTGAGGCCGAACGACAACGAGGGCCTCCCCACAATCCCGACGAGCGGCTTCCTGCTGAGGCACGCCGCGGGTGTCGCGTTCAGGGATTGCACGGTCACATGGGGCCCGAACCCGCCCGACTACTTCCACGGCGCGCTCGATGCCCTCGCGTGCCCAGGCCTGGATGCCTCCGGGCTCACGGGCGACGCGGCCCATGCCGGGACGCCCGCAATATCAATCCAGTAACCGCCATGATGACCCGCCGCGACTTCATCTCCGTCACCGCCGCCGCCGCGGCGGGGACGCTCCTTCCGCGCTCGGCGTTCGCCCAGGATGCGACGCCGCGCCCTCAGCCGAAGATCCCCCGCTGGCGCGGGTTCAACCTGACCGAGATGGCGGGCGGACGGCCCCGGGGGCCATTCCGGGAATCGGACTTCGGGTGGATGGCAGGATGGGGCTTCAACTTTGCCCGAATCCCCCTCTCCTACTGGCAGTGGTCGAGCCCAAAGGACTGGATGACTCTCAGGCCCGATGCGCTTAAGCCCCTGGACCAGGCCGTCGAACTCGGCAGGCAGCACGGCATCCACACCTGCCTCGGCCTCCACAGGATACCCGGCTACTGCGTGAACGGCCGCGAGCTCGAGCCGTACCAGCTCTTCGACAGCCCGCGCGACTCGATGCAGCGGGCCCTTGACGCCGCCGTCCACCACTGGCGCTTCCTTGCGGAGCGCTACAAGGACGTCTCGAACGAGCGCCTGAGCTTCGACCTCCTGAACGAGCCGCCCTTCATGGCGGACCAGTCGCGCTACGTCGAGATCGCCAAGGCCCTGATCGGAGCGATCCGCAGCGTGAGCCCTGACCGGCTCATCTTCGCGAACGGTGCCGACATCGGGCAGACCCCCGTCCTGGGCCTCATCGACGAGGGCATCGTGCAGAGCTCGCACGACTACCAGCCGAAGATGATCACGCACTACAAGGCGGCGTGGGTTCCCCCGAACGAGTTCGAGTCCCTGGAGAAGCCCACGTGGCCGATGGTCGACAAGCACGGCGTCCTCTGGAACAAGGAGAGGCTGCGCCAGGTGGACATCGCAGTGTGGAAGCCGCTCACCGACCGGGGCGCTCCCGTCCACGTCGGGGAATGGGGCTGCAACAATCTGACACCCCACGGCGTGTGCCTTTCTTACATGGCCGACGCCGTGTCCCTGTGGAAGGAGGCCGGATGGGGCTGGTCCATGTGGAACCTGCGCGGCAGCTTCGGGATCGTGGACAGCGGCCGGACCGACGTGGCCTACGAGGACTTCAATGGGCACAAGCTCGACCGGAAGATGCTCGAGCTGATCCTCGCGGGCTAGGCGCGGCGCCCTACGGCGCCGCCTTCGCGCCGGAGAGTTCCCGCACCCGCTCCATCAGCTCGAAGCAGGAGCGCCCGCTGTGGTACGGGCACTTCCACAGGCTCACCTTCGGCAGCGGCAGGGGTTTGCCCTCGCGGGTCACGAGGTTGAACCAGTCCCCCTGGACGCGGTCGACGAAGGTCTTCTGGATGTAGTCCCAGCTGTGCTCAGAGGCCGCAAGGTAGCGCGGGTCGGAGGATATCTGGTAGGCGTTAAGGAAGCCGATCGCGGCCTCCGCCTGCTCCCACCACTCCTTCTTGGTGTTGGTAGGACCGCCGGGGTTGCCCTCGCTGATCACGCCACCGTCGGGATCCACGCCCTCGGCGAGCGTCACGCGCGCGATGTCGAGCGCCGCAGCCTTCGCACGGGAGAGCAGGGCCGGGTCAGCCTGGACCTCGGCGGCCTCGACGATCAGCCAGCTCAGCTCGATGTCGTGGCCATAGGAAATGTCCTCCGAGGTGGGGGTCCAGTCGTCCTTCATGAAGAGGATCAGGTGGTGCGTCTTCGGGTTGATGATGCGATCCAGCACGATCCCGATCAGCTCCCTGTGGTTGGCCTTGAGCCCCGAATCGGGCCAGACCCTCAGGAGCTCCGTGTAGGCCTCGAGGATGTGGATGTGCGAGTTCTGGGACTTGGGCGCCGACCCCAGGAGGTTGGCCTTGTCGGGCAACCGGTTCCAGTGCTCGTCCAGCACGTCATAGTAGCCCCCGTGCTCGTGGTCCCGCGCGTGGGCCTCGACCAGGTTGTAGATCGCGATCGCCTTGTCCAGAGACGCCTTCTCGCCGGTGGCCCTGTAGTATTCGGCGAAGGCATAGATGCCGAACACCTGCCCGTAGATCAGCTTCACCGGCGGGCGGTTCCTGCCGTCCGGCGCCGCCGAGGTCTGGGATTTCCCGTCCGGGGTGATCGCCCAGTAGAGGCCGCCGTTCTCCTTGTCCCAGAAATGCTCCGTCAGGTCGTTGTAGGCGTAGCGCGCCATCTCAAGGTAGGCCGGGTCGTGGTAGACGCGGTAGGCCGTCGAGAAGGTCCAGAGGATCCGGCTCGTGAGAAGGGCACCCCGCGGGACATTGTTCCTCACCTTCATGTCCGCGGTGATCATCCCCACATAGCCCCCGTTCTCGGGGTTTCGCGTGTACTTGAGCCAGAATGGCAGGATGTCGCCCTTAAGCTCCTGCTCGGCGCTCGCCGAGAGCCTCGCAAGGTCCGGAGGGGGCGCCGTGTTGATGGCGGCCGCGCCCGCGCGCGCAAGCGGCAGGCATAGGCAGAGGAGCAAGGCAAGGGATCCGGTGAATCGAGTCGGGGTTTTCATCGCCAAGGCAGGGGTTGGGACAATGCGGAACCCTTAAAGCGTGCCCCCATTCGCCCAAAACATCCAGCCCGGCCGGAGGTTTTTTTGGGGTACCCCGAATCACGGCCTAGAGGCGGGCGCGCAGATCCTCCGGCAGGAGCACCACGGCCGCGTCCCGGAGGCCCGGGTCTGCGATCTGGAGCCCGAGGGCCCGCCCGATCACAAGCAGGTTGAAGAGCGAGCCGGTCGTGAGCGCCCTTAGGCGCTCCTCGTTCGCATCCCTGAGGCACCGCGCGGCCTGGTCGCGCGCCAGTTCGACCCGGCCGGCCTGAGCGAGCACGATCGCAAGGCTCACCCTGCGGTCCCAGGGCAGGTAGCGGTCACCTCCGTTTGAAAGCCTGGAGAGTAGCGCCTCCAGGGTCTTTGACGCGGGCGCGGTCTCGCCCTGGGCCAGCTGGATCTCGATCCGGGCGGCCAGGGCCCCCAGGTCGCCGGGATATTTACGGAGCGCCTCGCCTACCGGGGCCGCCCTCTCCAGGTCGCCCATCTCTACCAGGTACTCGGCCACCCGGCTCGCTGCGACCGCAGGCGCCTGGTCGTCCACGACCTCAAAGACCAGCACCTGGTGGCCGTCAAATCCCCCTCCGACCGGCATCTGGTAAGGGATCGGCCGCAGCCACGCGGGAAGGTTCAGGCGCCGCAGTTCCCCGACGAAGAAGTTCGGCCGGTTCGCAAACCGCTTGTCGAGGTAGCGCCGCGCGAACTCGTCGAAGAACATGTCCCAGGAGGGCGCCACGATGAAGCGCACCCCGCGGGCCTGGAGCTGGTTCCGTGCGTCCTCCATGGTGAGCGCGGCCGCTATGTTGAGCGCGGCCCCGAACCCCACCGCGTTGTCTGCCGACGGGGAGCCGATCCCGCGAAGGCTGCCGTAGTAGCAGAGCCCCGGTGTCACCTCCGGCGAGGCGTAGACGACTGCCCCGTCCCCGCCCGAGCGCTTCGCAAGGAAGTGGGCCAAATGGCGGTCGATCAGCGCCTCGGACTCGCGTGAGGAGAGCGAAAGTTCGGCGGAAGAGCGTCCCTTTGGAACAAGCAGCGCCAGGCCCAGGGCCGCCCCGCCGAGGGCGACGGCTGATCCCAGCAAAAGGGCCGCCTTTCGCGCCGGACCGGTATCCTGCGAGCATGACGCAGCGAGGAGGCACAGGAGCGCGGCGTCCAGCGTGCCCCACGCGCTCAACTCCCGGCACGCAAAACCGAGCGCCACAAGCACGGGACCCGCGGCCACCAGTGCCACCGCGCGCGCCCGGGGAGCCGCCTGGCGGGAGAAAATGACCCACCCGGCGGGCACGGCGGCAAGGAGCGGCAGGAACGCGGCGCCGACGGCAAGGGACACCCCGTCGTGCACGAGCCATGCGCCCAGGCCCGCTGCCGCCGGCGCCCCCGCCAGCCGGCTCAGGCGGGCCCACGATGGATCCTGCACGAGGAACCTCCAGCTCCCGGTCCAGAGGATGAGCACCGGAAGAGCGACAACGGCGGCGGCCGAAAGGACGGCGGTCACCAGCCTGCGCGCGTTCCACGGCGGCCTCACACCCCGGAACCAGGGCACGGCCAGACCCAGGAATTCACCCGCCCCCACAAAGGCAACGCCGTAGGCCGGGTGCACGCTGCCGAGGTCCAGGGCTCCCATATCCCCCGGGAAATACTCGGCCAGGTAGGCCGAGAGCACGGTCACGCCCCCGCTATACCCCCAAATCCTCCAGGCGCGCGCCTCGGGCGCCGGATCTGGGAAGGCCGCTCCCTTGCGGCGGCTCGCCCAAGCGGAAAGGAGCGCGCCGAGCAGGATTCCTGCGATAACCGGCACCTGGGTCCTCACGTTGGTCCACAGGCCCAGGCCTCCAAGGAATCCCGCGGCGGCAAACCAAACGGGAACCCCCGCCTTCGGCCCGTCGCCCTGCCTGTCAACGCCAAGGAGCACGAGGAGGACCGCGAGGAGGGCGCAGGCCTCCCCCAGCCCCTGGCCCCCGGGCAACCCGGCGATGAAGGCCGCTGAAAACGGATAGAATGCCGCGATCCCGGCTGCAACGACCGCCGCCGCGGCGCCGCCTAGGCGACGCGCCACCAGGAGGGCGGCCGCGCACAGGAGCAGCACGTGGAGGATCGGGTCGGAATAGAGCGCCGCGCGCTCGACTGAGATCCCGAGCGGCACCCCGGTCGCCCGGTGGTGAGCCGACGCCAGAAGCCCGAGCCACCAGCGGTAGGGCGAAGGGGCGCTCACCCCGTGGCCGCTCGGGGCGTTCTCATAGTCGAGGTGGCGAACGCGCGCCTGCCCGGTGGCGAGCATCTGCTGCGTGAGGGAAATCCACTGGGCGCTTTCCCCGTCGGTCTCCGGCACGATCTGCTCGCGCTGCCGGTCGGCGTAGCCGGTCGGCGAAAGCGTGTCCCTCTGGTCGACCTTCCGCGCCCGTCCTTGGAGTGCCGATACCGCATCAATCCTTCGGACCCTGCCCAGGTCCATCCAGCCGACCACGACGAGCGCGCAGAGGGTGGCTACCACCCAGAGGCGCGGCGCGGTCCGGGAAAAGGGGCTCAACCGGGGCATTTTTTGGAGTGCACGCGCTTCGAGGCTGCCATTGAACCGGGCGGAACCGCCGGCGCAAGAAGAGTCGCCTTATCGGTCGCCCGAACCCGCTCTTGACGGGGATTGGGGGGCCGTCCTGATTGGGGTGCGGCCCCATGGCATCCCCAAACCCGAAGCGCCCCGGCATCCCGGGACATGCCAGACGCGCGGCGGCCCTGGCTCTCCTCGCCTCCTGCCTGGCGGTCTCGCTTGCCGGGGCCGCGGCGGGCGACGAACCGCCCCTGAGCGCCAAACCCCTCCTCGCCCGGCCCTTCCCGCGCGGAAAGACCATGTTCGTGCGGCTTTCCCCCGAGGAGACGGGGGTCAGGGTCGAGAACCCCTACGACGACGCGCGCATGTGGGGCGACCTCTACCCCGAGCTCGCCGACGGGGCGATAGGGACCGGGGTGGCTATAGGCGACTACGACGGTGACGGCCGGCCCGACCTCTTCATCGTGACAAAGACCAAGGGCTGCCGGCTCTTCCGGAACCTCGGCGGCTACCGCTTCCTGGACGTGACCGACAAGGCCGGGGTAGGCGCCACCCCGGGGGTCTGGAACACGGGCGCCACGTTCGTGGACATCAACAACGACGGGCTCCTGGACATCTACGTGTGCCGCTTCAACGCCCCCAACCTCCTCTACGTGAACCAGGGGGACGGAACCTTCAAGGAGATGGCCCACGCCTACGGCCTCGATGTGGTCGACGCCTGCGGCATGGCGTACTTCTGCGACTACGACCGCGACGGATGGCTTGACGTCTTCATCCAGACCAACCTCCTGGACTACAACGCCCGCCCCGACGGGCAGAGGAGCTACCTCTTCCACAACAACAGGGACGGCACCTTCTCGAACGTCACCGAGCGTGCCGGGATCTCCGGCGAGGCGCACGGCCACTCGGCCCAGTGGTGGGACTACGACGGGGACGGATGGCCCGACCTCTACGTCGCAAACGACTTCGCGGCGCCGGACGCCCTCTACCACAACAACAGGGACGGCACGTTCACGAACGTGATCAACCAGGTCGTCCCGCACATGCCCTATTCCTCCATGGGGAGCGACCTGGGCGACGTGCTGAACGACGGGCGCATCGACTTCCTCGCCACCGACATGGCGGCCACGGGCCGGGAACAGGACCAGCGGGGAATGGCGGAGTCCCGCAGCCGCACGACCGACGACCAGGAGAGCCCGTCGCTATCGCCCCAGTACGAGCGCAACGCCCTCTACCTGGCGACCGGCACCGGGCGCTGCCTCGAGGCGGCGCGCCTGGCGGGCCTGGACTCGACGGACTGGACGTGGTCGCCCCGCCTCGAGGACCTGGACAACGACGGGCGGCTGGACCTCTTCGTCACGAACGGCATGTACCGCGAGGCGCACAACGTGGACATCCTCGCCCGGCAGGCGGCCTGCGACACGCCGGCCGAGAGACTCCGCATCATGCGCGCCAGCCCGGTCTTCGCCGAGGCGCACCTGGCCTACCGCAACCTGGGCGACCTGCAGTTCAAGGAGGTGGGGGCCGAGTGGGGCCTCAACCAGAAGGGCGTCTCCTTCGGCTCCGCCCTCGGCGACCTTTCCGGCGACGGCAACCTGGATATCGTCACGATCGACTACGACGGCGGGGTATCGATCTACCGCAACGACAACGACAGCGGCCACCGCGTGGACGTGGACCTGCGCGGGAGCGCCTCAAACCGGTTCGGGATCGGGGCCACGATCAGGGTGGAGAGCGCGCTCGGTGTCCAGGTCCGGCCCCTGCTCCTGGGCCGCGGCTACATGTCGAGCAGCGAACCCATGGTGCACTTCGGGCTCGGCGGGGACACGGTCATCCGGCGCATGACGGTCACCTGGCCGAGCGGCCGCGTCCAGGCCTTCGAGAACCTCCAGGCCGACATGCGCTACCGGGTCACGGAGCCCAAGGGGCCGGCGCCGGCTCCGACCGAGCCCGCCGCGCCGGCCCGCCTCTTCACCGAGGTCTCGGAGGAGTCCGGGCTCTCGCTTTCAACGCGCGAGGAAAAGGTCGACGAGACGGCCGCGCAGCGGCTCCTGCCGATGCGCCTGAACCGGCGCGGGCCGGCGCTCGCCGTCGGGGACGCCTTGGGCGACGGCAGTGACGGCGTTATCCTTGGAGGCACCACCCTTGACCCCCTGAGGATCCTTGTCCGCGGCGCCTCGGGACCGTTCGCCGCGTCCGGGGCGCCTGCGGACCCGTCGCCCATCGACATGGGTCCCATCCTTCTCTTTGACGCCTCGGGCTCGGGGCATGCGGACCTCCTCGTCACCCGCGGCGGGAACGCGCTCCCCTCGGGAGCCCCGGAGTACCAGCCGCGCCTCTTCCTGAGCGACGGCCGCGGCGGCTACCACCCATCGCCCGAGGGCGCCCTCCCCCCCCTTCCCATCGACGCCGGGGCCGTGGCGGCCGCGGACTTTGACCACAGCGGCCGCCTCGGTCTCTTCATCGGCGGCCGCCTCCTGCCCGGCCAGTATCCGCTGCCGCCCCGGAGCGCGCTCCTTGCCAACCGTGGCGGCTCGTTCGTGGACGTGACGGACTCCCTCGCGCCCGGCCTCCGCGAGGTTGGCATGGTGACCTCGGCCCTCTGGACGGACGTGGACGGCGACGGATGGCCCGACCTGATCCTGACGCTCGAATGGGGCAAGGTCCGGTATTTCCACAACACCCAGGGCCACCGTTTTGAGGACTGGACCGAAAAGTCCGGCTTTGGCTCGGCCGGCAGCGGCTGGTGGACGTCGGTCGCCTCCGCGGACTTCAATGGCGACGGCCGCCCCGACTACGTGGTGGGGAACGTGGGCCTGAACAGCCCCTACCATGCCTCGCCCGAGCACCCGGCGCTCCTCTTCACTGGCGACTTCGGCGGCGACTCCGGGGAGCCCGAGATCATCGAGGCCTTGACCGAGGGCGACACGCTCTACCCCTGGCGCTCCCGCAGGGACCTTGGGGCCGTGATCCCCTCGGTCCTCAAGCGCTTCCCGAGGAACAACGCCTTCGCACATGCCACGCTGGAGCAGGTCGTGGGTGCCGGGAATTTGGCGAGCGCCCAGCGGTTTGCGGCAACCGAGCTCCGGAGCGGCGTGTTCCTGAGCCAGCCCGACGGGACCTACCGCTTCGAGCCCCTGCCCCGGATCGCGCAGATTGCCCCGGTCCAGGGTCTCGTAGCGGGGGACTTCCTGGGCGACGGGAGGGCGGACATCTACGCCCTGGAGAACTCCTATGCCCCGATCCCCTACGTCGGGCGCCTGGACGGGGGCCTGAGCCAGCTTCTCCGGGGAGACGGGCGCGGGCATTTCGCGGCGGTGCCCCCCGCAGAGAGCGGCCTCGTGGTCCCCGGCGACGCGAAGGCCCTGGCGGTCGTGGACCTGGGCCGCGATGGACGGCCGGGATTTGTGGTCAGCCGCAACAACGACACGACCCTCGCCTTCCGTGCCGCAGGTTCGCCGGGCCACGGCTTCCTCTCCATCCGCCTGAAGGGTCCCGCGGGAAACCCGACGGGGGTCGGCGCGCGCGTTTCCCTGGAGCTTGCCGACGGTTCGAGCCGGACTTGCGAGGTCTTCGCAGGCTCAGGCTACTATAGCCAGTCGAGCCCCACCTCCTTCTTCGGCTATCCGTTATCGAACCCGCCCAGGACGGCGACGGTCCGCTGGCCCTCCGGGGAAACTGGATCCTATCCCGTGCCCGCGGGCTCCGTTGCGCTCGTCCTCTCGCCCAGGGCAAATCCCTAGGCTCACTTCCGCGAAGCAGTGACGCCCCCCAGCGAGATGTAGTACACGAGCGGCGAGCCGCGCTCGACCCCGGCGGGCCAGTCGCCCTCGCCGAACGAGAGCGACGGGGGAAGAACGAAGACAGCGGTGCTCCCGACGACCATCATCTGCATGCCCTCCATAAGCCCCGGCATCATGCCCTCCATCCTGACGCGGGTCCTCTCCGTGCACAGCTCCGGGATCCGCGTGTGGCCGTCGGCCGTGGTGGCGACGCACGAGAACTCGATCGTGTCCCCAGGCCGCGGCCTTATCCCGTTCCTGCCCACCTGGACATTGTAGCCAAGGCCACTGTCGGAAATCTGGAGCCCGAGGCGCCTGCGCATCCCCTTGAAGTAGCGCGCCAGGCGCGCCTTCGGGTCCAGCGTCCCGGACGTCTGCTGCGCCGAGAGCGCGGTCGCGTCCGCGATCCGTCTCCCCATCTCCACAGCCAGCTTCTTAGACGTGTCGTCCTGGGGATACGGCCTTCCCTGCACCGCGGCGCGGACCCCCTCAAGGAAAGCCGAGAGCTCCGCGTCGGACCAGCCGAGCTCCGCAAGGTGGGCGGAGTGCGCCAGCGAGGAGCCGAAAGCCGAGTACGCCGAGAGCGGGAATGTCCCCTTCGGGCCGGCAGCCGCGGGACCTCCCCCCATGCGCCGGGCCAGCTCGACTGCGAGACCCTGCGCCGCGTCGTCCATAGGAAAGCTTTTTCCGCGTAGGAAACCGCCCACGCCGTCCAGGAATGCGTCCAGCTGAGTGTCGGTCCACCCGAACTCCGCAAACCGCCCGGACCTCGCGAGCGAGGACCCGAAAGCCGAGAAGGCCGGCAAAGGAAACTCAAGGGAACCGACACCCGGTCCCGTGTCGGGGCGGATTACGGCGGCGGCCGGATCGCCCGCGGGGACCTGCGCCCGCAGGGCCGCCGAAAAGGCGAGGGCCGCGCAAAGTGCGGCGAGCGCCCTTGCCGCTGCCATCGACGGGAGTGCCGGGTTCCTCATGGGGTCTAGGCGCCGGAGCCGGTCGGCCACGCGAAGCTCTTCAGCTCGATCCTCAAGGGCGCGGTCGCGTCCTCGCGGACCAGGTAGGCCCGGTTCACGTCAAGGTCCGTCAGGACCTGCGTGGAGCGAGACACGGGCCAGTAGATCTCCACCCGCTTCACGACCCGGGCTTTCCCGATGCCGATCTCCTGGCGCAGCGTCGAGGAGCCGAAACTTCCGCCCGTGCAGACGGTCCGGTGGATCTCCCGCTCCCCCTCCAGGTCGTCCACGACGACCTTCACCCGGGCCCCGATCGCGGCCCGGTTGGTGCGGACACCCTCGAGCTTCAGCTTGATCCAGTTGTTGCCATGTCCGGGATTGGCGAAGAGCTGGCGCTGGTAGACGTCGGCCTCCACAGCGCCGCCGATCACCGCGAAGATGTCCTGCGTCCCGCTGTTGTTGATGTCCCCGAAGGCCACGCCATGGCCCTTCTGCAGCTGCCCGAATCCCCCCGAGGTGGTCACGTCCTGGAACCGCTTTCCCCGGTCGTTGCGGAACATCTTGTTCGGGATCAGGACCGCCAGGTCGGGGGTCCCCGTCCCAAAGTAGCAGTCGAGCCACCCGTCGTTGTCCAGGTCCCCGAAATTGGCCCCCATCGACACGAGCAGCCTGTCCATGCCTACCTCCTTGGAGACATCCGTGAAGGTCCCGTCCCCGTTGTTGCGGTAGAGCTTCGTCCGCTGCCCAGAGAACGGGAGACCCAGGTACTCGGCTGCGACGTCCCCCACGTCCTCGATCGCGTAGCCCGCCACCAGGATGTCGGGCCAGCCGTTGTTGTCGTAGTCCCAGAACCAGCAGGTGAAGCTCGACGGGGGCTCCGTGACGCCCGCCTGCTCGGCCACGTCCGTGAACCTCCACGGCGCCGAGGGCGACCGGTCCTGCCCGGCGGGGCCGTCGTTGCGGAGCAGCATCTTCGCCCCGTCCAGCTTCGAGAGGAAGAGGTCCGGCCGGCCGTCGTTGTTGAAGTCGGCGCTCACGACCCCCTTAAAATAGCCCACGAAGTCGACGCCGTTCTCGGCAGCGCACTCGGTGAAGGTCCCGTCCCCGTTGTTGCGGAAGAGCTCGCAGGGATTCCTGTCCTGTCCCTTCGTCTCGTTGGCCAGGTAGAGGTCGATCCAGCCGTCGTTGTTGTAGTCGAACCACGCAGCGGCCTGCGTGGGCTTGAACCGCAAGAGGCCCGCCTCCTCGGTCACGTCAGTGAACGTGAAGTCGCCGTTGTTCCTGAGGAGCGAGCACGGGTAATGGCCCTCCGTGCCCATCCACGCCCCCCGGAGCACCAGGATGTCCATGAATCCGTCGTTGTTGTAGTCGCAGTGGATGAGGCTGAGCCCGCCCGTCAGTCCCAGCAGACCCGCCTCACTCGTTTTCTCTGTGAAGGTGCCGTTCCCGTTGTTGCGGAAGAGGCGAAGCTGGTCGTTCACGCCCCACGACGAGATCATCAGGTCAAGGAACCCGTCGTTGTCCAGGTCCTCGAGCACGATCCCTCCGGCGAGGCCCTGGATGTCGAGGCCCACGCTCCCGGCGACGTCAGGGAAGTGCTTGATGTCGTAGTCGGAGACAAAGAGCTTGGGCTCGATCAGCCACTGCAGCGGGACCTTATCGGGATATTCGCCGAGCGTCATGTAGGCCAGGTTGATCAGCCATCGCGCGCGCAGGTCGCCCGGGTACTTGGTCAGGAGCTCCGTCAGGACCTCCACGGCTCCGCGGGAGCCCCGCTGGAGCGAATGGACGCCCTTGGACCGGATAGGGAACAGGCAGGAGTCGACATTGTGCCGGGCGACGCAGTTCTCGTTCTCGCCGAGCCTCAGGTAGCACATGGCCTTGAACGTGAGCCATTCGGGCTCGGCCCGCTGCTCCTGGGGAACATTCATCTCCTCCATCGTGGCCTCGATCACGTCGAGGTTCGAAAGTGCCACCTCCGCCGCCCCGGAATCGAGCAGCTGCCAGGCCAGGCGGATCCTGAGCCTAAGCCTCTCCTCGGGCTCCGTGGCCTTTGCCATCAGGTCGCGCAGGATCGCAACCTGGGCGCCGTTCCTGAAGGGATTCTTAAGGGGGTCGGCCTCCCTCGTGATCTTCGCCAGGAGTGCCGCCATCCTGCGGTTAGTCTCCGGCTGCGGGAATGCTCCTGGCGCCTTCGGAACCAATCCTGCATCCGCTCCGCCGGCCAAAAGGCCCAGAGGCCATGAAAATGCGGCCGCGAATCCGAGCGACCCGCCAAGCACGGACCTGATGAAGGCACGGCGGTCGAGGGAAAGAAGCCTTTCCATTTCCGCCGCCGGGTCTCGGCCGAAACCAAATTCCCGTCTGGCACCTCTGCCCTGTGAACCTCCAAGAAGGGGCTGGGTTGGCGGGATATTCGGCATCGGCTTCTAAGTTAGGACAACCCGCGCCGGCGTTGAAACAACTATCTGTCCAAGCCGTCGTCCGCGCTGGGCACAAAAAAGTCCGGCGGCTTTCGCCGCCGGACTTGAATCTCTGTGCTGCTCCAGGAGGGTCACCCCTGCCGGGAGCAACGGGCCTTAGAAGTCGAACGAGTTCTCGAGCGTCCAACCCATTCCCTCTTGGATGCGGGCGAGGGCCAGGCTGCCATCCGGCTCGTATTGAGCAGGTGTCAGATGATCCTTTTCGCCAACGCTCCGTAGGTTGAGCTGTACGCGCCAGTTCACGTTCTTGTACACCTTGCGGGTGTAACCGACCCAAGCGTCCAGGTGCGTGTCCGTCGGCCCCATGATGGGCTGGCCAACGTCCAGACCGCCCTCGGTGACGGCAACCACGTTGGAGTAGTTCGGGTCCGTGGAGTTCACGTTCTTGTAGTTCGGGTTGTAGCGGTACCCGAGGATGCGGGAGGCCTCCATGCGGAGGGCGCCACCGACGAACACACCCTTGATCGGGCCGCGATCAAACGTGTAGTTCGTGATCAGGTTCAACCTCCAGGGCGAGACCTCGGGGGCCTCGTGACCCTGGTCGTTCAACTCGACCGTGAACGGCGCAACGATGGAGGAGTTCCAGTCGGCACCCAGGGTGCCGCATCCGTTACACCACATGCGGATCTGTCCGCCGGGGCCGTTCATGAATCCGGTCAGCTGGCTGATGAAGGCCTGGGCGGCCGGGTCGATGTCCTCGTGTGTCGCATTCACATGCGAGTAGTTCAAGGTCACGTTCCAGTTGCGCAGGAGCTGCGTCGTGAGCTCGATTTCAACACCCTTGGAGAGGTTGTCGACCGTGGTGACGTGGTCACCGAAGTCAGAACCACCACCCTCGTTCGGGGCCGTCAGGTCGTTGTATCCGTCGAGGAAGGCCGCATCGAGCTGGCCGCTTGCCTTGGCAAGGGACGGCTTGATCGGGGGCGACAGGTTGAAGCTCGTGAAGTACGAGTCCGCGAGCGGAATGTTCAACCAGGCGTTCACGATCTGCTGCGAGGCTGCGTTCGTGGCGATGTACTGGGCGCTGCCCGTGGCGTAACCGCTGCCATTGCCGTAATCCCAGTAGTTCGTGTTGGGGGTCTTGCCAGCCAGGCCGTCCTGGAGGGCAGCCGCCCAGCCGTAACCCCAGATGACGCCGTCAGCCAGGAAGTAGCCGTTGGAGCCGAGGCCGGCGATCGAGTTGCCGTTCGTCCCGTTAAGGTCGGCGTTCTTAACGATCGTCTTGAACCAGTCGACCTTGAGCGAGATCTTGTCGTTCAGGGCCGTCGCGGTGAATCCGTACTCCGTCGTCGTTCCCGAGGCGTTGGCGATCGGGAGACCCGCGACGCTCAGGCGAGCGGCGTCAGGCTTGAAGTTCTCGGAACGGTTCCCGAAGATGCTGAAGGTCATGTCGCCGGGAAGCTTGGCCATGAGCTCCTTCGGGAAGTGATAGACACCGCCCCAGGTCTTGCTTGACCCTGAGACATCCGTGCGTGAGGCAAGGTTGTCTGGGAAGGCCAGGCTCGTGATACCCGTGAACTGGTTCGTGACCGCAGCCGTCTGGTAGTCCGTGACCTTGTCCTTGCGCCAGCCGAGTGACGGAACCAGGTCACCGTTCAGGAAGTAACCCTGCCAGGTGATGCCCTCGGACTCGTCCTGATAGCGGGAACGGTTGGCCGCCGTAACCAGGTTCGTCCGGTCGTCCGGATTGGACCAGCTCTGGTAGCCGATGTTCTCGTTAACCCAGCCAACATAATTGGCCGGATTCTCGTACTGCACGCTCTGGTTCACGCTGCCGTTCACCGTGTTTGTGTAGGTGTACGGTGCGGCCGGATTCACATAGCCGGGTGTGTTCGGATCCGTCGGCTTGTCCCAGGTCGAGTTGAAGTTGAGCGCCGACTCGTTCCGCGGCGGAGCGATGACGTAGTTCAGGGCGTTCAGGTTCGCGCCGTGCGCCGATGAGGCACCGGCGAGTGAGGGCCCGATGTAGGCCAGCCACTCGAAGCTCCCGTTCGAACCAACCGCGTTCGTCGCTGTCGCCGTCGGCAGGTTGTTGTTCGTGATGTAGTCGGGCGTCGTCGCGTACTCGGCGAACTGGTAGGTGAACGTGTTCACCGTGGTCTTCTCGTAGAGGCCCGTGAAGATGCTCTTCCCGAGGATGTTCGTGAGCGTCGAGTTGCCGAAGAAGTCGGAAGCACGGAGCTCAACTGTCGGGGTGAAGCGCCAGGTGAAGCGCGAGGTCGTTGTCTGGTAGTTGTTGTCCTCACCACCGGAAGACGCCTGCGCGACATCCGGGCGGCCTACGTTCGGGTTCGCTGCGCCATTGGCATACGTCTGGTTGATGTCGATGCCGATCGCGTAGTTCTCACCCTCGAGCCAGGGCTCCTCGCCCTCCGTGTACTTCTGCTCGTCATAGGAGAGCTCGAAGCCCAAGCGGTCGTCGAAGAACGTCTGGTCAACCGCGAAGTTGAACGCGGTCCAGTTCTTCCACTCATGCTTGTTCGGGCCGTCCAGGAGGTTCTTGTAGAAGTTGAAGATCGAGGGGTCCGTGATCACCTTGTCGGTGTAGTAAACGCCGCCAGGGATCGGGGTGAATGGAATCGAGTAGTTCGCGGGGTTGCCGCTGCCGCCGGTGTTGCCGTTGCCAGCGCCGAGATAGTCGGCGTAGAGGCTGAACGGCGGGATGGCGTCAGGCCGGAAGGCCGAGATGCCGCCGATCGACGTCGCACCATACTGCGTGCCTCCGAGGGTCACCGAGGGTACTAGGCCCTGGTTGGCCTCAGCCGTGATCACTTGGATCGGCGTGCCGCTGGGGGACTGCGCGTTGCCAACATTGTTCACCGAGACGGGTGTCGCCTCGTAGTAGTTCACAACGTCCGCCCAGTACGAACGGCCCTGTGACCATCCGCCAAGCTGGAAGAGTCCGGCCGAGAGGGGGCCGCCTGAACCGCCAGGAAGCGCCGGGCCGCCCGAAATCGGATTCGTGTTATTCAGGCTGAACTGGTTCTCGGTGATCTTGTTGTAGCCGGGATTCGTGACCCCGCCCACCGTGATCTGGCTCTGGAACCAAGGCGTGATCTCGTCCGTCGGGGGGAGCGAGCGCGGGTTGTCAGAGGTCTGATTGCCGTACTCGTAGTTGCCGCGGATGCTCGTGTGGCTGTCCTTGCCGAAGAGCTTCGGGTCAAAACGGAACGCACCGTAGTAGCGGGTCGTGTTGTTGAACGCGAAGGCCTGCTCGTACTTCTCGTTGTCCTGCAGGGCCGACAGGCGGATAGCCAGGATGCCAGGGATGATTTCCTGGTTGATGGTCGCCGAGTCGCGCAGGGAACCGTACTCATCAAAGCGGTTCGTGATGTTGTACGTGTTCGTGAACGATGCCCCGTTCGTCGACACGTTGATGATACCGGCCGGGCTGCCCGTGCCGAAGAGGATCGAGTTCGGTCCGCGCTGGAGGTCGACGCGGCCCACGTTGAACGCATCCCACGGAATGTCCGAGAGGAAGTAGTCGCGGGTGTTGTCAGCCGAGTCGAGACCGCGGACGCGCGTCGTCGCCGAAACCGTGTTTTCCTGGGCAACCGCGGCTCCCGCGGCGCCCGAGAAGTTACCACGGATACCGGAAACTTCCGTGCTGGGCGTGTAGACCAGGAGGTCCTCGGCGTTCTTCGCGCCGGTGTCCTGGAGGAACTGCGCCGTCACGACCGTGATCGCCGAGGCGACATCCTTCAGGTCGGTGCGGACGCGGGTTCCGGCCAACGTGCTGTTGGCTTTGTAGCTTCCCTTGTCTTCGGCGGCGTCAACGACGAAGGGGGATAGCACTGTGGGCTCTTCCTGGTCGGAAGGAGCTGCGGCGGCAGTTGTCGTCGCGGTGGCGTCGGCAGCAGGAGCGGCCTGAGCGACCGCGATTCGAGGCACTACTGCGAAACCAAGCGCTGATGTGACCGTGAGGGCACGCAGCAACGCTAGTGTACGATTAGCAGGCATGTTTTGGTGTTTTTGGACTTAGGGTTTAGACACTGCGGATAGATTCTCCAGGGGAGGACCGTCCGTTTTCTGGGGCGAACTGTCAGCGATTGGGGGTAAAACCAAGGGAGCTGACGTGTAAACCGGGGGGGTTATACCCGATCCAGGACCCGCTGTGAATGAGAATCTTTATATGGAAATTAAGATTCTTTACCAAAAGGTGAATATTTTTGAACCTATTTCCGAAGCCGCTCGCGAAGATCGGCCGGCAATAAATCCATGGCTTCGTCCCGCAGCCTCGGGTCCTTAATCTCCATACCCAACGCCCTTCGAAGCACCTGAAACCTATAAAGGGAATTCGTGCTAAGGAGGCGCAATTTTTCCTCATCTATTTCATCCACACATTTCTTGAGGCGTATCCGGGCCAGATCCACGTGATGCGCCTGAGCGAGCACGATGGCCAAGCCAACCTGCTGGTCCCAGGGCAACGCCTGGTCCGCACCGCCATTGATTCGGCGCAACAGGACTTCGAACGTACGCGAAAACTCATCCGAGTCGTTCTGCGCAATGGCGATCTCCGTGCGGGCAAGAAGAGCCCCAAGGTCGGCAGGAAATCGCCTTAGGCCTATTCCGGCATTAGACGCCAGATCCATTTGCCCCATGGCGATGAAATATTCTGCCAATCGGCTCGCTGCAGTAGCATCATCCTGCTCATCAACAACCTCCATAACGGCTACGGATTGCCCCTCAAATCCCGAGATGCTCGGGATGAGATAAGGCACGGGCCGGAGCCATCGGGGAAGGACCCATAAGTGCAGCCGTTCGAGGAAGGTGCTCCCCACCTGACCCTCGCCAACCCGAGCGTAGGCATCAAGATATGGATCCCACACAGGAATAACGATATGGGTGATTCCCCTCCCGTTGATCAACTCCTGGGCCTCCTCCGGGGTGAGCGCGCTCACGATGCGGACGGCCGCGCGGATCCCATCGCGGCTCTCCCAATCAAAGGTTCCTAGACCGCGAATGCCACCATAGTAGTAGAGAGCGGTGGTCGCATTGGGCGGCGCAAGGACTATTGCGCCGTCTTGTCCCACATGTTGGGAAAGCCAGTAGGCGAGATCCCGCTCCACAAGGCCGATGACGTCGGCACTCATAAGGGTACCGCCCGAACCCGCCGACGGCCAGAGCTGGATGGCACCCAGCACTCCGATAACGGCAGCCACGGACGCCGACGACCAGACGACAAGGCGTTTTCGCGCGGACCCATGAAGGGTGGCAACGACCATCATGGACAGGGCGAGAAGTGCGCTGTCCAGGCCGTTCCACCAGCTCAGCTCCCGAAAGGCGAAACCCAACGCGACAAGCGCCGGACCCAGCGCCAGGCAAAGCGCGGCGCGTTTCTCCGGGCCAAAAACCCGGAGCACCAGAATCACGACCGCGGGGACCAGCATGACGAGCGGCAGGAGCGTCGTCACCACCGCGAGCGTGAATCCGTTCTGAAGGAGCCACGCCCACAGGCTTGGCGCCGCTGCACTCTCGGGGAGTATCGACAGGCGAATGGTCGAAAGGTCATGCACGAAAAACCCGGAGCTGTGGGCGAACACCATGGCGGCAGGCAGGAATGCCAGCCCCAGAATGCCAAGGGCTAGGGCGGCCCACCCTCTCAATTCCACCTTTTTCCCCGGACTCTGGATCCGCGCGGCCAATCGGGCCAGAACCTCGCCGCCGCCCAGCCATGCGAGGCCGTAGACCGGATGGATCGTGCGCAGCTCCCACGAACCCAGGTGGCCCGGGAAAAACTCGGCGAGATAGGCGCAAAGGCATGTTATCGACCCGCCAACGGCCCAGGCGCGCCAGGGAAGCGGCTCCACCGGCGCGACGGGGCCATTCCTTGAGCCGACGCGGAGCACCAACGCCGCAAGGAGGCCGCCAATCGCCACGCCCACAAGGATCGGAAATTCCCCGGGCACGCTGATCCAGAGCGCGATTCCCCCTATGACCCCGGAAACAAGGAACCCGCGTCGCCTGCGAACCAATCCGCCCGGCGAGTCGGCGGCCGAAACCACCGCAAGGAGAGGCAGGATGCTCCAGAGCGCGAGCAGTTCCACGAGCCCGCGGTCGTCGGGCGCACCGGGCACGAACTCCGAGGCAAAGGGGAACCAGGTTGCCAGCCCTGCGGAAAGCAGGACTGCGGGAAATATACCGAACCTCCGGGCCGCGAAGACCACGGCGCCCGCACCGAGGATAAGCAGCAGCAGGGGGTCGGCCACGAGCGCCGCCCACTCGACGGAGGGCCCGATCGGCGTCCCCAGGATATCGTGGCGCGCGAGCGCAACGAGGCCGAGCCACCAGCGGTAGGGCGACGCGGCGCTCACGTCGTGCCCGGCCGGAGCATTCTCGTAGTCGACATGGCGCACGCGCCATTCGCCCTTCGCAAACATCTGGAGCGTCTGGTCGAGCCACTCGAAGGTCTCGTTGTGGTGGCCCGGGACGATGAGCCGCGGCCGCCACGACTCCGTCGCGGAAGGCGCGTCACCGACCCCGGAGAGGTAGGCCACGCGGTGCATCCTCAGGCCGACAACCATGCAGAAGAAAACCAGCGCGAGCAGGGGGACGAGCATCCAGGAATGCCTGGAAATCTGTAGGGGGCTCTTCAATGGGGTCGTCTGATTCGCGGCAAATTGCGCAGTCGCGCATGGAAACGAACATGGATGCGCCGGGCAAGGAAAGTCCGCTCGGGGCCCCGCCTTCCAAACGTTCCTTGACTCCCCTCGGGAAGCGCTTGTCCCATACCCGACCCACGATGCCAGCCGCTGACCACTGCAAACGCCCCGGGGTGAGAGCTGCGGCGGGCCACGGGGCCCTGCTGCGCCTCCTGGCGGCGCTGGCGCTGTGCTCGGCAGCCCATGCCTCGGACCCGTCGGGTGGCATATCCGAGAAGCCGTTTTCGGCGCGTCCCGAGCCCCGCGGGAAAACGCTCTTCACACTTCTTCCGCCGGAGGCGACCGGCGTCAAGGCCGAGAATCACTACGACGACCCGAGAATGTGGGCCGACCTTTACCATGAGTTTGAGGACGGCTCGATCGGCACCGGGGTGGCGATCGGCGACTATGATGGGGACGGCCGGCCCGACATCTTTGTGGTCACGAAGACCGGCGGCTGCCGCCTCTACCGCAACCTAGGCGGGTACAGGTTCGAGGACGTGACCGAGAAGGCCGGCGTGGGCGCCGAGAAGGGCGTCTGGAATGTCGGCGCCACGTTCGTCGACGTGAACAACGACGGGCTGCTGGACATCTACGTGTGCCGCTTCAATGCGCCGAACCTGCTCTACGTGAACCAGGGCGACGGGACGTTCAAGGAGATGGCCCACGCCTACGGCCTCGATATCAGGGACGCGAGCGTCATGGCGTCCTTCTGCGACTACGACCGGGACGGGTGGCTCGACGTCTACATCGCCGTCAACCTGCTCGACAGCGCGAAGCACCCCGACGGCCAGCGGGGCTACCTGCTTCACAACAACCGCAACAACACCTTCACCGACGTCACCGAGAAGGCCGGGATCTCGGGCGAGTCCCAGAGCCACTCGGCCACGTGGTGGGATTACGACAACGACGGTTGGCCCGACCTTTACGTCGCCAACGACTACGCCATCCCGGACAAGCTCTACCACAACAACCGCGACGGCACGTTCACGAACGTGATCGACCAGGTCCTGCCGCACACCTCGTCCTCGTCGATGGGCTCGGACCTGGGCGACGTGAGGAACGACGGTCGGATCGACCTGCTGGTGGCCGACATGGCCGCGACGAACCACCAGAAGGACCAGAGGTCGATGGCCACGGAACGGGAGGGAAACCGCGAGACCTCGTCGCCCACCCCCAAGGACCACCGGAGCGCACTCCACTTGAACACCGGGACGGGACGCTGCGAAGAGGCGGCAATCCTGGCGGGGATCTCCGCCACCGACTGGACGTGGTCGGTGCGCCTGGAGGACCTGGACAACGACGGCAGGCTCGACCTTTTCGTGACGAACGGGTTCAACCGCAACCCCGACTCGGACGTGATCGAGCGCGCGAGCCTCGCCGGTTCGCCGGCCGAGCGCATCCGGGTCCTCTACGAGAGCCCCGTACGGACGGAAAGCCACATTGCGTTCCGAAACGTCGGGGACCTGGACTTCGAGAACGTGAGCTCGGACTGGGGCATGGACCAGAGGGGTGTTTCCTTCGGGGCCGCCTTCGGGGACCTGAACGGTGACGGCAACCTGGATGTGGTCTATGCCAACCTCGAGGGCCCGGTCACGATTCTGCGCAACGACTGCGACACCGGCCACCGCATCAATGTGGACCTGCGGGGGACCACTTCGAACCGTTTCGGGGTGGGCGCCACGGTGCGCGTGGAGAGCGCCCTCGGGGTCCAGGTCCGCCAGCTCGTCCTGGCTCGGGGCTACCTCTCGAGCAGCGAACCCATGCTCCATTTCGGCCTCGGCGGGGACACGGTCGTCCGCCGGATGGTGGTGACCTGGCCGAACGGGCGCGCGCAGTCCTTCGAGAACCTGGCGGTAGACCGCCGCTACACGGTGACGGAGCCCCCCGGGCCGTTCACTCCGCCCCCGGACCCGCCGCCCCCCCCCACCCTGTTCCGGGAGGTTGGGGAGCAAAGCGGGCTGTCCGCGAAGGCGCGCGAGGAGGAGCTCGACGAGACCTACCTCCAACGCCTCATCCCGGTCCGCATGAACCGCCGCGGTCCGGCGCTTGCGGTCGGTGATGTCCTGGGAAATGGGCGCGACGATGTCATCATCGGGGGGACAACGCTGGACCCCCTGCGCGTTCTCGGCGCATCGGAGCCGGGCAGCTACAGGACCGCCGAAGCTCCCCCCGCCCCGGATAAGGCCGCGGCCGACGACGGGCCCGTGCTCCTCCTTGACGCTGCAGGCCTCGGCCGCGCCGACCTTCTTGTGACGAAGGGCGGAAACGCGCTTCCCGCCGGCGCGCAGGAGTACCAGCCGAAACTCTACCTGAACGACGGCAAGGGCGGCTACCGCGAGGCGCCGGAGGGGACGCTCCCCGCGCTGCCCATAAATGCGGGGGCCGTGGCCGCGGCGGACTTTGACCACAGCGGCCGCCTGGGGCTCTTCATCGGCGGCCGCCTCCTTCCCGGCAGTTACCCGGCTGCGCCGCGGAGCGCCCTCCTCGCCAACCGGGGCGGCACGTTTGAGGACGTGACCGACACCCTTGCGCCGGGCTTACGGGAGGTAGGCATGGTCACCGGCGCGCTCTGGAGCGACGTGGACGGCGACGGCTGGCCCGACCTGCTCGTGACGCTCGAATGGGGCAGCGTGAGGTATTTTCACAACAACAAGGGCCAGGGGTTTGAGGACTGGACCGAGAAGGCGGGATTCGCGGCGGCCGGCACCGGCTGGTGGACCTCGATCGCATCGGCGGACTTCAACGGCGACGGCAGGCCCGATTTCGTGGTCGGAAACGTGGGGCTCAACACGCAGTACCACGCCGACCGGACCCATCCCGCGCTCCTTTTCTCGGGCGACTTCCGGGGCGACCACGGGAGCGAGCTGGTCGAGGCCTACTACGAGGGCGACACGCTCTATCCCTGGCGAAGCCGCAAGATCCTGGGGGCGTCGATTCCCTCAATCCTGAAGCGCTTCACGCGGACGGAGCCCTACGCTCGGGCAACCCTGGGCGAGATCCTTGGAGAGGACAGGCTCGCCAGGGCCAAGCGCTACGCGGCCACGGAGCTGAGGAGCGGCGTCTTCCTTTCCCAGCCCGATGGGACTTACCGCTTCGAGCCACTGCCCCGCATCGCGCAGATCTCGCCCCTCCAGGGCCTGGCGGCGGGGTACTTCGGGGGCGACGGCCACGCGGACATCTACGCTGTCCAGAACTCCTTCGCCCCGATCCCCTCGGTCGGGCGCTTCGACGGCGGCCTAGGCCAGCTCCTGCGCGGGGACGGCCGCGGCAATTTTGCGGCGGTGCCCCCGGCCGAGAGCGGCCTCGTCGTGCCCGGGGACGCAAAGGCGATGGCGGTCATCGATCTCGGCGGGGACGGCTGGCCGGGGTTCCTCGTGACCCGGAACAACTCGTCCGCGCTTGCGTTCCGCCACACCGGCTCAGCGGGGCACCGGCCGCTCCGGGTCGTGCTCCGGGGCGCACCCGGAAACCCGACCGCTGTGGGGGCGCGCGTCTCCGTCGAACTTTCCGATGGCTCGATCGAGACCGAGGAGGTCGCCGCGGGGTCAGGCTATTACAGCCAGTCGACCGCAGCGTGCTTTTTTGGATACGCCGAGGGAACGCCCCCGAGGAGGATCCTCGTTAGGTGGCCCTCCGGAGCGACCACCGAGCACGCGTTTCCGGCGGGCACGGTGACGCTCACGCTCACGGGCCCCTCCCGCTAGCGCCGCGCGGCCAAAACCCACCTTGACTCCCCCGCCCGGGGTTTGTCCCATGACCGGATGACTATGGTCGCAGGAGCGGGTTGCAGGCGACCCGTGGAGCGGGCAGCGGCCTCCCGGGCCCTCCTCAGCTGCGCCTGGGCCGTGCTCCTCTTGGCTGGCACCGCAGCCCGGGCCGACGACGCGGCCGGGTCGATCACGGGCAAGCCCCTCTCCCCCAACCCCTACCCGCGCGGCAAGACCATGTTCGTCGAGCTTCCGGCGTCGGACACGGGGCTTGTCACGGAGAACCGCTACGAGGACCCGCGGATGAGGAACGAGCTCTACCAGGAATTCGAGACCTCCTCGATCGGGACGGGGGTGGCGATCGGCGACTACGACGGCGACGGAAAGCCCGACATCTTTGTCGTCAGCAAGACCGAGGGCTGCCGTCTCTTCCGCAACCTGGGGGGCTACAAGTTCGAGGACGTGACCGAGAAGGCCGGGGTAGGCGCGGAGAAGGGGGTATGGAACCAGGGGGCGGCGTTCGTCGACATCGACAACAACGGGCGGCTCGACATCTACGTCTGCCGCACGAACGCCCCGAACCTGCTCTACGTGAACCAGGGCGACGGGACCTTCAAGGAGATGGCCCACGCCTACGGGCTGGACGTCAAGGACTCGAGCGTCATGGCGGCGTTCTGCGACTACGACCGCGACGGCTACCTGGACCTCTACATCGCCACGAACGTCCTGAACGCAAAGACGAACCCCGACGGCCAGCGGGGCTACATGTTCCACAACAACCGCAATGGAACCTTCACGAACGTGACCGACCTGGCGGGGATAGGCGGCCCCTCACAGAGCCACTCCGCCACCTGGTGGGACTACGACAACGACGGCTGGCCCGACCTGTATGTCGCCAACGACTACGGGTTCCCCGACAAGCTCTACCACAACAACCGCGACGGGACGTTCACCGACGTCCTGGACCGCGTGGCGCCGCACACCTCGTTCTCCTCCATGGGCGCGGACCTGGGGGATGTGAACAACGACGGCCGGATTGATTTCCTTTCGGCGGACATGGCCGTCCCGAGCCACGAGAAGGACCAGCACGACCTGGCCACCGCCCGCTCGAAACAGGAGGACCCGAAGGACCCCGCCACGGCGCCGAAGTACAACCACAACGCGCTCCTGTTGAACACGGGGACGCCCCGCCTCGCCGAGGCCGCGTTCCTTGCAGGCATCGCCGCGACGGAATGGACATGGTCCCCCCTCTTCGAGGACTATGACAACGACGGCCGCCTGGACCTCTTCATCACCAACGGGTTTCCGCGCGACCCTGGGATCGATGTCCAGCACCGCCTGATGAGCGCCGAGAGCGCGGTCGACCGGGTGAAGATCATGTACGCCAGCCCCCCCAGGATAGAGAGGCACCTCGGGCTGAAAAATCTGGGCGACCTGCGCTTTGAGGACGTGAGCGAGGCCTGGGGCGTCGACAAGCGCGCGATAAGCTTCGGGACCGCTGTCGGTGACCTGAGCGGGGACGGCAACCTGGACATCGTCTACACCAACTTCCACGGTGGCATGACCCTCCTGCGCAACGACTGCGACACCGGGCACAAGGTGAACATCGACCTGCGCGGGACGGTCTCAAACCGCTACGGCGTGGGCGCCGTCGTCAGGGTCGAGAGCGGCACAGGTGTCCTGGCGCAGCAGCTCGTCCTGGCGCGCGGCTACATGTCGACCAACGAGCCCATGCTCCATTTCGGACTGGGGCGGGAGACCGTGATCAGGCGGATGACCGTCACCTGGCCGAGCGGCCACGTCCAGGTCTTCGAGAACCTGCCCGCGGACCGGCGCTACACGGTCACCGAGCCCTCCCAGGTGATCCCGATCCCGCCCGACCCCCCGAAACCGCTGGGACAATTCGAGGAGGTCGGGAGCTCACTCGGACTGGCGCTCAAGTCGAGGGAGGACGCCGTCGACGAGCTCTACGTACAAAAGCTCCTGCCCCACCGGCTGAACCCGCGCGGGCCCGCGCTCGCGGTCGGTGCCGTCTCCGGAGCCGGCGGCGACGACATCGTGCTCGGCGGAACAACCCTGGATCCGCTGCGCGTCCTGGTCCGCTCAAAGTCGGGCGCCTACGCTGCGGGCGACGCACCGGCTCCCGCGACGACCCCTGGGTTGGACGACGGCCCCGTCCTCCTCTTCGACTCCTCGGGCACGGGCGCGGCGGACCTCCTGGTCACCAAGGGCGGCAACTCCTCTCCTGCCGGGGCGCCGGAATACCAGCCGAAGCTCTTCCTAAACGACGGCCATGGCGGCTTCAGGCCGGCGCCGGACGATTCCCTGCCCGCGCTGCCCATCAACGCCGGGGCCGTCGCGGCGGCGGACTTTGACCACAGCGGACGCCTCGGGCTCTTCATCGGCGGCAGGGTATCCACGGGCCAGTACCCGCTTCCCCCCCAGAGCGCGCTCCTCGCAAACCGCGGGGGCAAATTCGAGGACGTGACCGACACGCTCGCTCCGGGCTTAAGGAACGTGGGGATGGTGACCTCCGCTCTCTGGACAGATGTCGACGGGGACGGGTGGCCGGACCTGCTCCTTGCGCTTGAGTGGGGCACCGTGAGGTATTTCCACAACAGCCAGGGCAAGGGGTTTGAGGACTGGACGGAGAAGGCGGGATTCGCGTCGGCCGGGACCGGATGGTGGACCTCGATCGCGGCGGCGGACTTCAACGGGGACGGCCGCATGGACTACGTGGTCGGCAACGTGGGGCTAAACACGCAGTACCGCGCGGACCCGGTGCACCCTGCCCTTCTCTACTACGGGGACTTCAAGGGAGGGGGAGGCCAGGCCCAGCTGATCGAGGCCTATTACGAGGGGGACAAGCTCTTCCCGTGGCGCACGCGCAAGGACATGGGGGCCTCGGTCCCGTCGGTCCTGAAGCGCTACCCCACCTATGACGCCTACAGCCGGGCGACGCTCCCCGAGATCCTGGGGCAGGAGAAGCTCGCCAAGGCCCAGAGGTTCGCGGCCACCGAGCTTCGGAGCGGCGTCTTCCTCTCACAGCCCGACGGCACCTACAGGTTTGAGCCGCTCCCCCGGATCGCGCAGATTTCGCCGCTTCAGGGCATGGTGGCCGGGGATTTTGACGGGAGCGGCCATTCCGGCGTCTACGCGGTCCAGAACTCCTTCGCCCCGATCCCCGCGGTGGGGCGCTTTGACGGGGGACTAAGCCAATTGCTTCGCGGCGACGGTCACGGGCACTTTGCCGCAGCGACCCCGCTTGAAACCGGCCTGGTCGTGCCCGGTGACGCCAAGGGACTGGCCGTGGCCGACGTGGGCCAGGACGGATGGCCGGGCTTCGTCGTGACACGCAACAACGACACCACCCTAGTCTTCCGAAACCGCGGCGTGGCCGGGCACAAGCCCCTCAAGATCCTGCTCCATGGGCCCGCCGGCAACCCCACGGCTGTCGGGGCCAAGATCAGCGTGGAGTTCGCGGACGGGTCGACGGAGACCTCCGAGGTCTACGCCGGCTCGGGCTACTACAGCCAGTCCTCGCCCGCCTGCTACTTTGGCCACCCCGAATCCAACCTGCCGAGGAAGATTCGGGTCACGTGGCCCTCGGGGTCCACGTCCGAGCACGCGGTGCCCGCACAGGCCATTTCGCTCACCCTCGAACCTCCCGCCGTGCGGCCCTGACTGCCGCTGCGGCGGCCGGGGCCCGCGCCCGCGGGTCTAGCGGTAGACGAGCGCCCTGTTCGCGAGGATCAGGGCAAGCCTCTGGTCCACGGCGCGCCGCGTCGTGAGCGCGTCCTCGGGCGTGTGCAGGCACCAGTCGACAAGCCGGCCGACGGTCGAGCGTGCGACGTAGCAGCGCGTGTCCGAGCCGCCGTAGTAGATGAGGACGGTCTTCTGCTTGTCGGGCAATTGCACCCATCCGTTCGAGAAGGTGACGTTTGAGACGTCGCCAAAGCCCTCGCCGCCGTAGGGCGCTAGGAAGTGGCCGCCGGGACGCGCGATCACCTGGGTCGGGTCCTCCAGGGAGGTCATGAACATATAGAGCACGTAGCGGAGCCCTGCCGCGCAGTTGCGGACCCCGTGCGCCAGGTGCAGCCAGCCCTTGTCCGTCTTGATCGGAACGGGTCCCTGGCCGTTCTTCACCTCCTTGATCGTGTGGTAGGCCCGCCCGTCGATGATCTGCTCGGGGCCGGTGACCCCGACCGTGATGTCATCGCAGAGCGTCCAGCCGATGCCACCCCCGGAGCCGACATCGATGAACCCGTCCATGGGGCGCGTGTAGAAGGCGTACTTTCCGCCGACGAATTCCGGGTGGAGCACCACATTCCGCTGCTGCGAGGCGGGCGTCTTCAGGTTGGGAAGCCTGTCCCACAGCTTGAAGTCACGCGTGCGCACCATCCCGGCGACCGCGACGGCACTCGAGAGGTCGCCGGGCTTCGCGTCGGGGTCCTTCGCCTCCGAGCAGAAGACGCCGTAGATCCAGCCGTCCTCGTGGAAGGTGACACGCATGTCGTAGACGTTCGTCTCGGGCTTGACCTCGGGAAGGTCGACCGGCTCGTCCCAGAAGCGCCAGTTGTCGATGCCGTTGGGGCTCTCGGCGATGGCGAAGATGCTCTTGCGGTCGTAGCCCTCGAAGCGGACGACCATGTGGACCTTGCCCTTCCAGAAGAACGCGCCGGGGTTGAGCGTCGCGTTGACGCCCAGGCGCTCCATCAGGTAGGGGTTCGTCTTCGGGTTCAGGTCGAAGCGCCACTCGATCGGGGCGTGGCGGTACGTGATCGCGGGGTTCTCGAAGCGCTCGAAGACCCCGTTGTCCCACTTGCGATCCACGGGGTTCTTCTTCGAGAGGAACTTCTCGTGCTTCTTGCGGAGCTTGGTGAGGCGCTTCGCCCACTCGCGGGACGCGCCCACGGGGATGCCCGCAGTCTTCTTCGACGGGGCGGGTGCCGTCTTTTCCGGGGCCGGGATCTTGGACTTCTTTTTCATCGGGTGTTTCAATGGGTGGGTGGGTGTTTTAAGATGTCTCCAAGCCGGCGCACCGCCTCCAGGCCCGCGCGCCCGTTGTGGTAGGGGCATTTCCAAAAGCTCACCTTGAGCTCGTTGTCGAGCACCCGGCCGTCGCGGGTGACCCCCCTGAACCACTCGCCGCGCAGTCGGTCGATGAGCCTGAGCTCGATGAAATCCCAGGTCCGGAACGCCGCGTCGAGGTACCGGTCATTGCCGGAGAGCCGGAAGGCATCCATGAACCCGACGACCGCCTCGGCCTGGGGCCACCACTCCTTGTTCGTATCGGTGAGACCCTTCGGTCCGCCCTGATTATAGACGCCGCCGTCGGAGTCGACGCCCTCCCTGAGTGTCACGTCCGCGATCTTTAGGGCGAGGGCCTTGATCCGTGACAGGAGCCCCGGGTCACCAAGGGCCTCCGCGGCCCTCACGAGGAGCCACGCGGCCTCGATGTCGTGGCCGTACGAGACCCGGTCGCTCCGGGGAGCCCAGTCCTCGGCAAAGAAGAGACCCAGGTGGCCGGTCGCCGGATCGACGATGCGCAGGAGCATGGTGTCCACGATTTCCAGGAGCGCGGCCTTCAGGCCCGGGTCCGGCCAGAGGGCCAGGAGGCGCGTATAGGCCTCCATGACGTGGAGGTGCGTGTTCTGCGACTTGGGCTCGTTCAGGTCGACTGCGGAAAGGCGCATGTCGGCAATCGGCTCCCAGCCCCGGCCGAACGCCTCCAGGTAGCCGCCATGGCGGGCCCGGGCGTGCTCTTCGATCAGGCGGTAGACGGCGATCGCCTGGTCCAGGGGATCGCGCTTGACGGTGGCGCCATGGTACTCCGCGAGGGCGTAGAGCGCGAAAGCCTGGCCGTAGACCTGCTTGCGGTCGCGAAGGACGGTGCCATCGGCCGCGATGGACCAGTAGAATCCCCCGTTCACCCCGTCGTGGAACCGGGACATGAGGTCGCCGTAGGCGTGATCGGCCATGGTGAGGTAGTCGGGGTCACCGTACATCGCGTAGGCCGCAGCATAGGTCCAGAGGATGCGTGACGTCAGGAGCGCGCCGCGCTCGGCGGCGGGGTCCACCGTCAGGTCGTTCGAGATCGAGCCAAAGAACGTGCCGCCCTCGGGGTTCACGACCCGGTCGATCCAGAACGGAAGGACGTTCTGGCGGAGATCGTCCTCTATCCGGTGGAGGTAGTCGGTCGTGACGGATGGGCTCATCGCGGGCTAAGGGTTTTGGGGCTCTTGTACCCCAGAATGTCTTGGATGATGCTTCCGCGGCCCGTTGTCTACCTCTTGTCGCCGTGGGCCACGGAAAATCAGCGAAAAAGACGGGGGACGGCTCAGGACGGGGTCTGCCCGATCTCCGAAAGGAGCTGCCGAAACCAGGGAGTGTGCGTGGCGAAGGGCTTTCCGCCCTTGATCCGGTCAAACTCGATCGCCCTCAGGACGCCGCCGCGGTCCTCGTCATGCCCGATGACGCCGCTCTCGCGCCTAAGCGCGCATTCGACGGCGAGGTCGCAGCAGCCCTTGATGAGCCGCAGGTCGTCCGCGTTTGCGGCGGCCGCCCGGGCAAAGTACCCGCTCTTCTGGACCAGGACCTTCTCGGCGCCGATCATCTTGCCAAACTGCTCGCCGAACCACTTGCCGGGGTTGATGGCGTCCAGCTTCACGTGGCCGAAGGCGTCGCGAGGGATGTCCTGCCCCTTGGCCTTCATCTCGGCCACGATGCTCTCGACGCCGGCGCCCTCGGATACAAAGAGGTTCACGTTGTCGACCCGCTTCATGACGGCCTTCAGCCGCTCCGCCTCGGCTGCGATGTCGAAGTTCAGCTCGGGGATGTAGACCCCGTGCACCTCGAGCCTCTCGCGGGAGAGGCCAATTCCGGGGACGTAGTCCTGCCGGTCGAGCATGCCGCGGTAGAAGCGCGCGGTCGCGGCGGTCAGCCAGCCACAGCTGCGGCCCATGACCTCGTGGACAATGAGCATCCTCGGGTTGGCCCCGTGCTCGGCCACGACATTCGAGAAATACCGCGCACCCTGCTCGGCGGCGGTCCACGCACCGAGGGATTGGCGTATCGGGAAGACGTCGTTGTCTATTGTCTTCGGCAGGCCGATCACCGTGAGCCCGTACTGGTGCCTGGCCAGAAACGCAGCAAGCTCCGCCGCCGCCGTGTTCGTGTCGTCTCCGCCAATCGTGTGGAGGATGTCGACGCCGTCCCTGACGAGCTGGTCGGCGGCCACCTTCTGGGGGTCGTCCCCCTCCTTCACGAGCCCCCGCTTCACGCAGTCCTTCACATTCGTCAGCTTTACCCGGCTGTTGCCGATCGGGCTTCCCCCGTAGCGGTGGAGGAGGTGGGCCTTCTCGCGGACTTCCGGCGTAATCGTGTAGCTGTCGCCCAGAAGCAGTCCCTTGTAGCCGCTCCGGTAGGCGATGATCTCGATTTCCGGTGCGATCTCGGAGTAGCGCTCGATGAGCCCGCCGATGGCGGAGCTCAGGCAGGGGGCGAGGCCGCCGGCTGTCAAAAGGGCGACCTTCTTCGGAGGGTTGGGATGGCTCATGGTGGAAGGATCCCTGCAGTGGCGCAGGTCCCCCGGAATCTCCCAAAAATGTGCCGCTTTGTCTAGCCATTGGCCTGCGCATTCGTTGCCAAAGAATGCGCAGGGGAGGAACCAGGGGAAACCCCGGTCCGTGGCTCATGGACTTGGCGCCGCGGGCGGGTGGAGGGAGTCGATTCGCGCCGATCCCTTTATCTGTACGGTCGAGGCACGAATCGCTTGCAGTATGCTCCTGCTTGCAGAAAGGTCGGCGCCGATTCGCGGCCATGCCAGCGCAAAGCGCAACCAACGGGTCATCCATGCCAACACTCCCGTCAACCCGGCGCACGGATTTGCGGGCCTTGGCCGGCGGGGTGTTTCTTGTGGCCGCAGCGGCGGCGGCTTACTCGAACACCTTCGCCGTCCCCTTTGTCTTCGATGACGGGCCTTCCATAACGGACAACACGACCCTTCGGCACCTGGGCACCGCGTTCCTGCCCCCGTCCCACCTGACCGTGGGGGGTCGCCCGATCCTGAACGCTTCGCTGGCCCTGAATTTCCTGATTGGCGGGACATCGGTTGGAAGCTACCACGCCCTAAACCTGGCCATCCTGGCCCTTTCGGGCCTCACGCTCTACGGGATCCTTCGGCGCACGCCCATCCCGCGGCTGGGCACAGGGGCCACGGGGGTGGCATTCTGCGCGGCGCTGCTGTGGATCCTCCATCCCCTTCTCACCGAGTCGGTCACCTACGTGATACAGAGGGCCGAGTCCCTCATGGGACTCTACTACCTGCTGACCCTGTATTGCTTCATTCGCGGCGCCGGAGGGTCGGGCTCACGCCCCACGCTATGGTATGGCCTCTGCGTGTTTTCGTGTATCCTCGGGATGGCGACCAAGGAGGTGATGGTTTCAGCGCCGCTGATCGTGCTTCTCTACGACCGGACGTTTATATCGGGCGGGTTCCGGGCCGCGTTGCGGCGCCGGCGATGGGTTTACGCCGGGCTCGCAGCCACCTGGATCGTGCTGGCTCTTCTCGTCTATTCGACGCACGGCCGTGGAGACACCGCAGGTTTTGGCAGCGGGATCTCCTGGTGGGTCTACCTTCTGACCCAGCTGCCGGCAGTGGTCCATTACCTGCGCCTCTGCTTCTGGCCGATTCCGCTCGTATTTGATTACGGCAGCGCCTTTTCGCCGCATGACGGTGTCGTTGCGCTGTCCGCGCTCGTCGTGGGCGCCCTGCTTGCCGCCACGGCCTGGGCTCTGGCAAAGCGACCCGCAGCGGGTTTCCTTGGCGCAACCTTCTTTGCGATACTCGCGCCGAGCTCGAGCATCGTACCCGTCGCCACGGAATCGGTGGCGGAGCACCGGATGTACCTGCCCCTCATTCCTGTGGTCACGATGGCCGTGGTGGCGCTGCAGCGCCGGCTTGGCCGCGCAACCCTGCCCTTTTGCCTGGTCCTGGCCGCAGCCCTCCTGGGTACCACATGGAAGCGAAACGAGGTGTACCAGAGCGCAGAGCGGCTCTGGGGTGACACGGCCGCCAAGGCTCCCGGCAACGAGCGGGCACACAACAACCTGGGATTCGAGATTGAGAAGGCGCCCGGCCGCCTGAGCGAGGCGATCGCCCAGTACGACGAGGCCATCCGGCTTAGGCCCGACTATGCGGACGCTCGCAACAACCTCGGCTGCGCCCTTGAGAAGGTGCCCGGTCGATTGAGGGACGCCGCCGAGCAGTTCGACCAGGTGTTGCGTCTCGAGCCGAATAATTTCGAGGCGCGCAACAATCTCGGGAATACGCTCAGTGCCCTGGGCCGGAACGCGGAGGGGGTCGCCCAGTACGAGGAGGCGCTACGACTCAGGCCCGATTACGCGGAGGCCCACTACGGATTGGCAAACGCGCTGAGCTCTCTCGGGAGGATATCCGAGGCGGTCGGGCACTACCGGGAGGCGCTTCGCCTCAGTCCGGATGACGCGAGGGCGCACAACAATCTCGGGAACGCCTTGATTTCGCTCGGGAAGGCTCCCGACGCGATCGAGCAGTATCAGGAGGCACTTCGGCTGGATTCCGGCTACGTCGAGGCTCACTACAACCTGGGCAACGCACTGGTCTCCATAGGCAGGGCATCGGAGGCCATCGGGCAATACAGGGAGGCGCTCCGGCTAAGGCCCGACTATGCCGACGCGCATTACAACGTGGGAAACGCGCTGAACCTGCTCGGGAGGACCTCCGAGGCGGTTGCGGAATACAAGGAGGTGATCCGCATCAAGCCCGCGTCTGCCGACTCCCATTTCAACATCGGTAACATCCTGGACTCCGCGGGCCGCACCGAGGAGGCAGTCGCCGAATTTGAAGAGGCCCTCCGCCTCAGGCCGGATTTTGCTGATGCCCATAACAACCTTGGATGCGACCTGCAGAAAGAGCCCGGCCATCTGGACGAGGCGATCGCACAGTATGAGGAGGCGCTCCGCCTCAATCCCGGCCACGTCGAGGCCCACTACAACCTCGGCAGCGCCCTCCAAAGCAAGCGCGGCCGGATCCAAGATGCGATCAACCAGTACGAAGAGGCCCTCCGCCTCAGGCCCGACTACCCGGAAGCCCGCTACAACCTGGGCAATGCATTCTCCTCTATGGGGAGGAAGCCAGAGGCGATAGCCCAATACCAAGAGGCCCTCCGGCTCAGGCCCAACTATGTTGGAGCGCACTGCAATCTGGGGATTGTCCTCGAGTCGCTGGGCCGAACCCCGGAAGCAATCACTCATTATGAGGAAGCGCTTCGCCTGAGCCCGATGGATCCAACGCTGCATCTGGATCTAGCTGTTGCGTTGCTCCGGACCCCGGGCCGGTTCGACGAGGCAGATGCCCATCTCAGGGAGGCGATCCGGCTGCAGCCGGACAACGAGAAGGCCCGACTGCTCGAGGCCAGGATTGAGTCATCCCGGCGCTAGGCTTTCGGCGAAAAACCGTCGATTATCTGTTCACCGGTGCCTATGGTACCCTTACGTAAAGGGTTCATGGGAAAGTGGTGGCAAGACTCGGAATCGAACCGAGGACACGAGGATTTTCAGTCCTCTGCTCTACCAACTGAGCTATCTTGCCAACTTATTGTTTTAACGCGACTTGCGATCGAACATTCGTGAGCGAAGTATCCACCCGTTATACCCACGATTCCAAAATTTTGGGTAAGACGGTGATACTGGCGCCCAACAACGATCGAGCCTGTCTCGTTAAATGGAGGGTACTTAATACGGACATTTCAAAAGGGTCGGCAAGCGGAAATTCGAAGGCGTTATTGGTTAGGTCCTCTGCTCCACCGTTACCCCTCCTGCTTTCGTGACGCGAAGGATCCAGGCAAATTGGTACATTGGACTTTGCGCAAGACGTACAATCTCCATTTCGGGAGTCATACCCGGTTTTAGCGGAGCGTCCCCCGACGTTTCAAACAAAGAGGAGCTTGCCTACAACCTGAGGTCTGTGTCGCATACGCGAAATGAAACGTCGGTTCCAAATTATCGTTGTGCTTCTCGCCTGGTTCATGGCGAGCGGAGCACAGTGGGATTTGGTTCAGACTTTTGCTTGGGGACGCATGGTGGCGACCTATTCCCGGGAGATGCCGCTCCTTAGGGCGGTCAAGTTGACGTTCACCCCAGGGAACATGTGCTCTATCTGTAAGGCCGTTAATGAGGCCAAGCAGCAAGAGAGCACCCCCGCGGTGCCCGGCGGCAAGGCGGACACCAAGCTCCTCTTGGTATTTCAGCCTGTCCAGAATGTGATTCTGGCGGCTCCGTCACAGGAAGCTTGGTCGCTTAGCGACCGGTTTCCGATCAGCGCGCAGCGCGCGCTTCCCCCGACTCCGCCGCCGCGGGTCGCCTGACTCTAGCCGAGATTACCGTCCGCGCCTGCGGATCCGGTAATGGATGGCGTCCGCGCAGAGCGCGGGCGGGAGGCCTTGCCGTTATAGGCATGCCTCCGACCGAGTTACGCTCCGTCCCCTGACCGCCAGAGCCTCCGGCAGCCTTCCGTGCTCCATCGAGCCGTGCATGAGCCTCCGGAACACCCGAAATCCAACATGAATCATTTTAAAACCTTCTCACTCATTTCCATCACCGCCCTCACGTGCGGTCTAACAGGATGCGGCAAGTCCGGCGACGGAGCCAGCGCATCCTCCGCAGCCGCGGCGGCCGTCGAGGCAGCGTCCGCGGACCTTTCCAATGGCCGAGCCGTCTTCACCCGGATCTGCTCGCTCTGCCACCAGCCGAACGGCCAGGGCGTCGCAGGCGTCTTCCCCCCGCTGGCTGGCTCTCAGATCGCGACCGAAAAGGACCCGAAGCGGATCATCCGGATTGTGCTCAATGGGTTCCAGGGCGCCGTCGAGGTCTCGGGAAAGACCTACAACAACATCATGACGCCCCAGGGCGCCGTTCTGGCCGACAAGGACATCGCCGACGTCCTCAGCTACGTCCGCAGCTCATGGGGCAACGAGGCGCCGGAAGTCACAGCGAAGGATGTCGCGGAAATCCGGGCGGCAACGGCGGCGCACCCGGGTCCGTGGACGTGGGCTGAACTTTCCAAGCTCTGATCCGCCGGCACTGCAACGCACCGTCAATCACCCAACATCATGAAACGCTCTTACAACGCCCTCCTGTGCGCCCTCACCTCAGCGTTGTGCTTCTGCCCTCGGGTGGAAGCACAGGCACAAGGCTCGGGTGAGGTCCCCCCGTCGGATCAGCAGGTGACCACGCTCGATCCATTCTCCGTGTCCGCGAACAGCGCCTCGGACTACACCGCATCCGATGCCACGACCGCAACGAAGCTGGACATCCCCATCGTCGACACCCCCGTGTCGGTCGTGGTGGTGCCCCAGCAGGTGCTCAGGGACCAGCAAACGCTCCGGCTCCAGGACGCGCTGCAGAATGTCAGCGGCGTGCTGCCCAACAACGACAGCGGAAGCACGGGCGACACGTTCACGATCCGGGGGTTCGACGCGAACGAGATGACCTATGAGGACGGCCTCCGCTTGGACGAGTACATGAACAGCGGCTTTTCCATCGACATGGCCAACGTCGAGCAGGTCGAGGTGTCCAAGGGCCCTGCGTCCGTGCTCTACGGGCAGTCGGAGCCCGGCGGCGTCGTGAACATTGTCACCAAGCAGCCCCAGGAAAGGGCGAGCCTGTCCCTGGATCAGACGTTCGGCTCCTTCGACCTCTATCGCATGACACTCGACGCCACCGGCCCCCTGAACGCGAACAAGACATTCCTGTACAGGCTGAACGTCGCGTTTGAGGATGACGGCTCGTTCCGGGAATTCGTACGCTCACACCGGTTGATCGTGTATCCCACGCTCGAGTGGAAGCCCAGCTGGCGAACCAAGCTGGTGCTCGAGGCCAAGACCGGCAGCGGCTACGAGATCTTCGATCCCGGCATCCCCTTCATCAACGAGGAGGTGGCCCCGGTCCCGCTCAACTCCAATTTCGCAGAGCCGGGATACCACGCGTCGCCGACCAAAGACGACTCGGCCAAGCTCGTGTTGACCCACCACCTGTCGGACAGTTGGACCCTGAAGATCGCGGCGAAGTCCGGCTACATCTCGAACCCGGGGTACGCCGTGTACTATGCTGGGGACCCCTCCCCGACCGGGGACCTTCCCCGGATCGGATTCGTCGAGAATTTCTTCAAGCACTGGACGGACCAGGGCGTCGTCGACCTCACCGGCAAGTTCCAGACCGGGTTCGTAAAGAACACCGTGATCGCGGGCGTTGACTACTACCACGACGACGGCCGGTACGACGCGAACACCGTCTTTCCGCCCGACATCAACATCTTCAACCCGGTTTACGGGCAACCGTTCGCCCCGCCGGACCCTTCGACCGATTTCGTCGTGTTCAACGGTGAGAAGGCGTTCGGCGCCTACGTCCAGGACTTTGCCGAGCTTCCGCACGGCGTGTTCCTGCTCGCGGGGCTTCGCTATGATTCGGCGACGACCTACGACACGGGTTACGGGGTTGCGCAATCGGTCCACGACCATCCCTCGCCCACCCCGCGCCTTGGCATCCTCTGGCAGTTCCATTCGTCCGCGAGCCTGTACGCCTCCTACACGGGAAACTACGGGGACACGCCGCTCGGCAACCTGACAGCGACCGGAGCATTCCTGCCGCCCGAAAGCGCCCAGCAGTACGAGGCGGGCATCAAGTCGGAATGGTTCGACAAGCGCCTCACGGTCACCACCGGAGTCTACCAAGTGACGAAGGAGAATATACCGGCCACTGATCCCAACAACCCGAACTACTCGATAGCGATCGGGGAGGCCAGGAGCCGGGGAGCCGAGCTGGATGTCTCGGGTCAAATCGCCCCGGGCTGGAAGATCATCGGGGGCTACTCCTACATCGACTGCATCATCACGAACGACGCCAATGTTCCCAGCGAGCAGGGGCTTCGCTTCCCGAACGTTCCCTTCAATAGCGGCAGTGTCTGGACAACCTATGAGTTCCAGACCGGTACGCTGAAGGGATTGAAGATTGGGGTCGGCACCATCGCGAGGGGCGGCGAGATCGGGCTCGAGGCCCCCAACGGCTACTACGTCTCCGACCGGATTCCGGGATTCGCGATCATGAACGCGATGGCGAGCTACGCCTGGCGCACGGGCAAGACGAGAACCAGTCTCCAGCTCAATGCGGAAAACCTGACCAACCGGAACTACTTTGAGTCCGTGGGCTACAACACCGCGTATCCAGGATCCCCGTTCGCCGTCGAGGGTTCTGTCAGGATCGAGTTTTGAGCCATGCCGAGGCCTCCCACCATGCGACCACCCGGGCCGGGAATACCGGCGTGCCACGAGGGAACGAAGCCCTCCGCCGCCGTTCACGGGGAAGGAGGCACGCCATGAGCCGCCGCTTCTGGGTCGCACTCCACCGGTATGCGGGGATCTACATGGTGGTGTTTCTGGTAGTCGCGGGAATCACCGGCTCGATTCTCGCGTTCGATCCCGAGATCTCCGACTGGCTGAATCCAGAGTACAACCACGTGCCGGTCGAGAACGGGCCCATGCTTGACCCGCTGACCCTGCGAGAGCGGGCGCTGGCGATCGAACCCCACGCGAGGATCGATTTCGTGGAGCTGGGAAAGGGCCCAGGGGAGGTCTCGGCGTTCTTCCTCCTCCCGAGGACGGATCCGGTCACCGGGAAGCCCTACAAGCTGATCACGTCGGAGCTCTACATGAATCCCTATACGGGCAGGGAGTCCGCGCGCATCGACAACTCCGACGGCTGGCCGCTGCAGAGGGCGACGATCCTGCGCTTCATCTTCTCGCTGCACTGCACCCTGGGGTTTGGGCGCATCGGGGGGATCCTCTTCGGAGTTGCGGCCCTCATATGGACGGTGGACTGCTTCGTCGGGTTCTTCCTGACGCTGCCCCGGGTGGCGGCCGACGGACCCGCGGCTGCGGGCGCTCGGAGGCCACGCAGCTCCTGGTTCGCGCGTTGGGCGCCCTCGTGGAGGTTCGTGTGGCGGGGAAAGACGTACCGCATCCACTACACCCTGCACCGCGCCCTGGGCCTCTGGCTGTGGCCGCTCCTGTTCGTCTTCGCGGTCTCGAGCGTCAATTTCAACCTGCCGGAGCTCTACCAGCCCGTGATGCGCTGGCTCTTCAAATCCAAGCCCATGATGGCGTCCATGCCTGCGGCGGCAAAGCCGGTGGACGAACCGAGGATCGGCTGGCGGGCAGCCGCTGCGCTCGGCAAGCGGCTGGCCACCGAGGAGGCGAGGAAGCGCGGGTTCGGACTCCACGAGGCGGTCGGGGACATCTACTTCACCTACGATCCGGATTCAGGGACCTACTCGTACGCGGCCCACGGCGACCGCGACATAGGGTCCCGGACACCCTCCGTGACGGTCGTTTTTGACGGCAACACCGGTGCGCCCATGGACGCTGCCTTCGCGCAGGGAGAAAACGCGGGCGATACGTTCACGAATTGGACCGCGGCCATCCACGGGGCAAACGTGGGGGGATTGCCGGGACGTATCGTGGTCGCGGTGATCGGGCTACTGATCCCGCTTCTCTCCGTCGGCGGAATATACCTGTGGTGGAAGAAGCGGGGCGCGAGGAACACGGTGAGGGCCCTGGCCGCGGAGGGCGTGCGATGAACCGGCGAACCTGGGTCCTCGTTCACCGCTATGCGGGCCTTTACCTGGCCTTCTTCGTCATCGTCGCGGGCCTGACCGGCTCGATCCTGGCTTTCGACGGCAACCTCCAAGCGTGGCTGAATCCGGAGACAACTTCGGTTGCGCTCCAGAACCGCGAGCCCCTCGACGGGTTTACGCTCCGGGACCTCGCCCAGAAGATCGAACCGCGCGCCAGGTTCCAGTTTGTGCCCCTTGGCGGGCACCCGAATGAGCTCCGGTATTTCTATGCGGAGCCCCGCACCGATCCTTCGACCGGCAGGGCCTATGACCTGGGGTACGCCGTGCTCTATCTGGATCCGTACACGGGAAAGGCGGTTGCCAGGGAAAAGGAGCTGGGGATCTGGCCCATCACCCGGAAGAACCTCACCTTCGACCTTTACGCCCTTCACTACTCCCTGGCGTGCGGCAACCCGGGCCGGATCCTCTTCGGAATCTCGGCCATCGTGTGGACATTCGATTGCTTCGTCGGGTTCTTCCTGGCCCTCCCGCGCGCGGCCGGAAGACCCACGGAACCCGTCATTGCGCGTCGATCGTGGTGGGCCCGCTGGTTGCCCTCATGGAAGTTCGCGTGGTTCGGGAAACCCTACCGTATCGCCTTCAATTTTCACCGTGCGGCGGGGCTCTGGACTTGGGTGCTGCTGTTCATCTTCGCGGTGTCGAGCGTGTGCTTCAACCTGCCGGAGGTCTACAAGCCCGTGATGAAGCGGCTGTTCGGGATGCCCGATATCCGCTCCGAGCTGCCCGTTCTTGGGAAGCCGATCGATGACCCCGCCCTCAACTGGAGGGACGCCTATGCGGCGGGTCAAAGGCTGGCCGAGCAGCAGTCGGTGCTCCACGGCTTCAAGCTTCGGCATTCCCACGACCATTCATGGCTCTTCTATGATCCGCGCACCGGTCTTTTCGCCTTTGCTGTCCACACCGACAACGACGTCGGCCGCCACAATGTCGGAGCCACGATCTTCATCGATGGGACCACCGGCGGTTTCCGTGGCATTGAGATTTCAAGCGGCCAGAATATGGCGGCCACATTCACCTCCTGGATCACCGCCATCCACAACTGCACGGTCGGGGGACTGCCCATGCAGATCGTGGTGAGCCTCACGGGACTGTTGGCGACAGCCCTTTCCGTGACAGGGGTCTACTTGTGGTGGATCAAGCGGAAAACCGCCCACGCGTTGCTGTCCAAGGCCCCTTAAAACTGAATTTTCCGCATGAACCGCACAACCTTACCCAGGGAATCTATCGATTTCAGGCTGGAGCTATGCCTCCCGTGGATGCTGTCGGTGTCGTTCATTCTCGTCGCCGAGGGGCTCATCCTTCGGATGGATCTCGGACCCCAGGAGTCGGAGCTGATCCGGTGCGTCGAGATAGCGTCGGTAACCCTTCTCCTGGCCATAAGGGGCCACTGGGTGAACGACCGGAAAGCCTTCGACGTCGTAAGCTTGTGCGCCCTGCTGCCCTCGGCGTGGTTCGCGAGTCGGCTCTTCAGCTGCATCTTCCAGATCGCTCCCTTTGCCTTGGTATCACTCGCATTGCCGAGCTACTCGTCGTGGCGGTACCTCCCTGACCGCGGCCAGGCGGGCGGCCTTTGGCCCATCCGCTCCGGTTTGCGCCGCGGGGCCCTGATTCTCTCGGCTTCGGTCGCCGTCATGTTCCTTCTGCAGGGTTGCGCCCCAAAGAAGGAGGCGCCTCCCGCGCCCCGCACCGCCATCTACGACCTGAAAGGAGAGATCGTGACGGTCAACGCCCAGCACCATTCGCTCGTCGTGCACCACCGGGATATCCCCGGGTACATGCCCTCGATGACCATGGAGTTTCCGGTGCCCGACGCCGAACTCGGGTCGTTCAAGGAGGGCCAGCAAATCACGGCGCACATGGTCGTTCAGGCCAACGGAGACCTTCACCTGGAGGGGGTCCGGGTCGTGGACACGCTGAAGGAGGGAATCTTGGGATCTTCCGCTGCCTCGCTGCAGCAGGACACCATAAGCCGCGGGAGCATCGCCTACAGGGATATTGGAGAAAAGACCCCGCAGTTCACCCTGCTCGACCAGGACAACAATGTGGTATCGATCGACCGCTTCCGAGGGAAGCGAGTCGTCCTCGACTTCATCTACACCCGATGCCCGGTCGCCTCCATGTGCCCGGCTTCCACCGCCAAGATGATTCAGATTCAGTCGTCGGCAAAGGCGAAAGGAATCCGAAACCTAGAGCTCGTTTCGATCACGTTGGATCCCGACTACGATACGCCGGCCGTCTTGAAGAACTACGCAAAGGTGCGCGGAATAGACACGACCAACTTCACCTTTCTCACGGGGCCCGAGTCCGCCGTCAGGGACCTCCTGCTCGCATTTGGGGTGCTCTCGGAACGCGACGGAAACCTGTTGAAGCACACACTCGCTACGGTGCTCATCGACGAAGGAGGTGTCATCCGGTATCGGGCCGATGGCTCAGGATGGTCCGCGGATGAATTCCTGGACCGACTCGAACACGGCGCTCCAAAATGACCGTGCATATGAACGAGCACTTTTTCTTGGGAATGCCCATTCCAAGCCACTGATGTCGGAACCGCGATCATCACGGGATTGCCCACGACAGCGGCGGCTGGGCGCAGCCTAAGGCAATCGAAACCTTCGTGCGACCGAGCTCTTGTTTCAGTTGGCGCCGAGACGAATCGTCGACGCCGCGCGGTCTCGGGGTTTCGGCGGGGTGTACCTGGCCCGAAAGCCGTTGCCTCGATTCCACGGTCCCAATCAAAGCCGAAAGCAAGGTCCAGTCGTCGGCTGAATTCATGCCCCAACCGCGGAGGGAGTGTCCGATTCGTTATACCCACCCTTATACCCACGGGCGCCAAAACAGCGCCTACGGTTGTATATCTCTGAAAAGGTGGATTCGTTGGAATCGTTTACTGTGCAATTGGTAGCACCAACCTGACCTTCGGAGCGAAACGGTGAAAAACACCGCATTAAGATTTTCAGTCCTCTGCTCTACCAACTGAGCTATCTTGCCATACAAAGACGAAAGGGCGCTATTACGTGGCTAGGAATTGGGGTGACAAGCAATTTCGCCGGGATCACCGCTTGGTGCATAAAGCGCCGTTGGCCCTGATTGTTCCGCAATCCTAAGGGACTAATCGGTCTCGGCGATCACGCCCTTGATGACCGAAGAGAGCTCCGAGATGTCATAGGGCTTCGCAACCATGCCGCGGAACCCGTGCTTCCGGAAATCGGACATCGCCAGGTCGCTTGAGTAGCCGCTCGAAACGATCGCCTTCACTTTCGGGTCAATTTGCCTGAGCACCGAGATGGCCTCCTTGCCGCCCATGCCTCCCGGGATCGTAAGGTCCATGACAACGACGTTGAACGGTCGGCCCTCGTCCATGGCCTTTCGGTAAAGGTCGACCGCAGCCTGTCCATCCATCACCGACTCCACCTCGAATCCCATGCGCTTCATCAGTTTCTCGGCCATCTTGAGGATGGGCTCCTCGTCATCCATGAAGAGTACCCGACCCTTTGAGGCCTCCGCCAAAAAGACCTTTGGAGGATTCGGCTTCGCAATCGATACCTTTGCTGCGGGCAGCCATATCGTGAACTTCGTGCCCTCCCCGACGATGGAGCCCACCTCAATGTGCCCCTGGTGCCTCCTGATGATCGAGAACACGGTCGCCAAGCCCAGCCCGTGGCCATGCAGCTTCGTCGTAAAGTAGGGGTCGAATATCTTGCCCAGGTGCTCCGGCGCGATGCCCGCGCCGGTGTCGGCAACGGTTATCCTCACGTAATCGCCCTCAGCGAGCACGGGGTGCGCTCCTGCGCTCACCCGCTCGTTGGCGGCCGTGACCCTGAGGGTCCCCCCGTTTGGCATCGCCTGGGTGGCGTTGATCACGAGGTTCTGGATCACCTGGCTGATCTGGGCCTTGTCCACATCCGCGGCCCAGAGGTCTTCGGGCATGTTGAACTCGGTCCGGACGCCGGATCCGCGCTGGGAGAAGGTGGCCGCCTCGCGCACCACCTCGAGGAGGTGGACGGCCGTCCGGACAGGGTCCCCGCCCTTCGCAAAGGTGAGCAACTGGAGCGTGAGCTCGGCGGCACGCTTCGCGGCCAGAACCGCCTCGTCCAGGAGGGCTGCCTGCTCCGGTCTTTCGCCCAGGTCAAGTTGCAGAAGCGTCAGGTTGCTCAGGATCGCGGTCAGAATGTTGTTGAAGTCGTGCGCGATCCCCCCGGCGAGGATTCCGACGGACTCCATCTTCGCGGCGTTCTGGAGCGTCTCCTCCATGCGGTGGCGCTCAGTGATGTCCCTGAAGACAAGGACGGCCCCTATCCGCTTGCTTGAGACGTTCGCGACGGGAACGAGCCTGCCCTCGATGAGCCGCATGCTTCCGACCCGGCCCTTCATGAGGGTCTGCACAGGGATGTCGGCGGACAAGCCGCGGTCCAGTACGTCCGCAACGGGAAGCGTCGCCTCCGCGCCGGTCGTTGCGTTCCTAAGGAGGCACACCTCGCCCAACCTCCGGCCGACGACTTCGGAAGCATTCCACTGGGCCATCTCGGCGGCGGCACGGTTCATGAAGAGCACGCGGCCCCCCGCATCGATCGTGACGACACCTTCGCTCATGCTTCCGAGCGTAACCGCAAGGCGCTCCTTCTCAGCGGCAAGCGCAAGCTCGGCCTCCCGTCGCGCCGTGATGTCCACGATCACGCCGACCAGGTTCCACTCGGCTGGACCGATCGCCTTCACAGCGACGTGCTCGTGGAGCATGAAGGTATTGCCGCGGCTCACCACCTGGTATTCCTGCTCGTAATCCTGCCGGCCCTCGCGGAGGGCCCGACGCGAGGTCTGCGTGATCTCATTCCACTCCGGCACCAGGTCCTGGGTCCAAAGTCGGTCGGCCTTGGGCACCGCGTCCTCGCCAAAGATCTTCCTGAAGAGGACCGAGGGCGGGATGAACATCCTCCAGGAAAGCTTTACGTCCGGGTCTCCCGTTACAACCGCCTGCCATAGGAGGCAGTCCGCCCCCTTGAGGATCTGGTCGAGCTGGGTCTCCGTGGAGCGCCGGGCCTCCTCGGCCTCGTGCCTTTTTGTCACGTCGGTCACCACTCCGGCAAGATTCCACTCGCCCGGTCCGGCGGGCCTAATGATGACCTCCTCGCTCAGCCAGTGCATGCCGTCGGTGCCGATGATTCGGAATTCATGCTGGTAGCCCCCGACCCCTCCTCTGAGCGCCTTCTCCGATCTCAGGTTCATCTCCTCGTGGTCCGAGGAGAGTTCGTCCTTCCAAAGCCAACCCTCGCCCACAAGGGAGGCCAGCCGGTAGATTGGGTTGTCCCGGAGCTGGGGCGGGGTGCGGAAAACCCAGTGGTACCTACCCGGCTCCTGGACCGAAGTGACCTTCGCCCACCACAATAGGACATTGGAGCGGTCGAGCGTGTCCAGGATAAGCTGGTAGTTCTCAAGCTTCGCCTTGCTGTCATCCTTGGAAAGATCACGCACAGCCGATTTGGGCTTTAGAAAATAAAATGCAATGCCTGCACCGCCAAGGATCCCCAACGCACCCAAAGCGACGATCGATAGGCTTAGATCAGCGAGCTGCATGCTCAGAATTGGGGTAAATGGGCTGCCTGACGGGGTTAAATCCTCCCTAACGCTCCCTCACAAAGTCCGACTATTGATCAAAACAGGAAGAACTCTAACCAAAAATTCCATCGGAACCGAGCCCCTGCTACTCCTCCCCGTCAAAGTAGTCCGCTGTACCCGATCGGATGATGGCCCTCGAGGGCAATGGTACCGACCATTTGCCACTGTCCGGGTAGTGGCACGATTCTCCAACGGGATTGTCCGCCACCACGTAGAGAACCAGGTCGCAGTCGGGGTCGCTCGAGACCTGGTGGGGGATGCCCGGTTCAAAGAGGAAGGCGTCGCCGGGGCCGACCGGTGTCGTGCCGTCCTGGTCGCGGACGATTCCCCTTCCGGAAATCACATGGTAAAACTCCCACTGCGCGCTGTGCGAGTGAAACGGGCATATGGACTTGCCCGCGGGGACGCGGCAGATCTCGACGTCAAAGGGATGCCGCTTCATCAGGTCCGTGGACTCCGGGATACGCCCCAGGGCGACAGAGATATTCTTGTCCGCGCACGCGAACTTTCCCTTGGGGGAGGACCACGGCTCCTCAGGAATTTCGGAGGTGTTGATCTTTTTCATGGTGATTGGAGCGCCCGCTAATCCTCGTCGTCGATGTGGAACGCGTGGACAACCCGGTGGAACACCGGAGCGAGCACGATTCCCACGGCGGACAGGAACACGACGCCGCTGAAGAGCGCATAGGCTGTGGCGAAGAGCTTCGACGCCGTGTCCTTCATGGGGTCCACAGGGCCCATACCCGTCAGGATCATCGCCGCGTTTAGGAGGGCATCAACCCAGGGGAGCCCGGCGACAACATGGTAGCCCAGGACACCCGCGCCCAGGGCGAAAAACACGATCAAGACTGTGATCCCGAAGGACAGGGCCATCCTCCTCAGGAACCTGGGCCAGGGAAGCAGTTTTTCTCCAATCTTCTCGTACATGTTTTTCTGGGAGGCGAATCCTAGCCCTGTGTGGCAGGAACAGGCCTCCGCATCAAAGCGATAGTGAGCCGGGCCAGGGCGGCACAACGGTCGACGCCGCCAAGCGCCCTCAAAGACCCCTAAAGTTGCGTCCCGGCTCCTGCGTGGCACCAATGCCAGGGCTCATACCCCACCCCGTGGGCGTTGCCCTTCGGGTAGGTGAGGGAGAACCCGAACCGGCCCGCGTTCTGAACGAGCCAGGCAAACTCGCGGGTGCCCTCGAAACGCTCGGTCAGGTCAGCGCTGCCGGGTGCCCCTATGTCGGCCGCCCGGCCGGTGTGGTGCTCGCTGTGCCCTGGGTACGCGCTCACCCGCAGGATCTGCTCCAAGGATTCTCCACGCGCCAGCTTTCCCGCCACGATCGCGCGCTGCCGCTCGACGGGCCTGAAGGCGGAAACCATAAGGAGTTCCATTCCGTCCCTACGGGCGCTCTCCTGCATCAGGCGCCAAGCCCGGGCTGCTGAAGGCGCGAGAAGCGCGTCGCGGCCGGAGGTGTCGCGTCCCACGGACACCAGGTCCGCCGCCTCGGCATGGCGCGGCATTCGCGCCTCGTAGCCCGGCGGAGGTGGCGGAAGGCCCGGGGCGGCGTCCTCCCGAGGCGCAAACGCGATCGAGAAAAGCCGGCTCTTCGCCGCGTTTCCCGGCATGTCGACCAGCCGCTCAAACCTTAGCCCCAGCCGCTCCAGTAGCCTTATGGACCTTGGATTTTCGAGTGCGGTCAGGCCGAGCACACGGCCAAACCCGAGCGTCGTGCGGCCGTAATCCAAGGTCGCAGCCGCCGACTCCAGGGCGAATCCCTTGGACCAGTGGCGCTCAAGGAAGGAGAACCCGATGTCGGCATGCGGGAGGACCTCGCGCTTGACGAATCCACAGATGCCGATCGGGCTTCCCCCGTCCCGCGGTTCGACGACGTAAAGGCCAAAGCCGTGGGTCTCGTAGCTCGCCGCAAGCTTTTCCGTGATATAGCCGAGCGCATCGGAGTCCGTCCTGACTTTCCGATCGCCGATGTTCTTGAGGAAGGCCGGCTCGTTCAGGAGCTCGAGGATGAAGCCGGAGTCGCTCGGTTCGACCCGCCTGAGGGCGAGCCTTTGGGTCAGGATTACGGGAGTCATCATGCAGGCGGTCGGATCGTCAGCCCCAGCGCTGCCGCGATGGAGAGGGCGGCTTGGCTCGCCACCACCTTGGAAGAGTCGATACGGAAATCGGAAGGGATCAGGGGGTAGTCGAATGCGCCTTCGCGCTTGAGTTTCCGGTACATCTCCAGGGACGCCAGCTTTCGGAACGCCCGCCGTGACTCCGACTCGATCCGCCGCTCGATTTCCGCCTCCGCGCACTCGATTTCCACAAAAGTGACTGAACCCCCTTGGTCGCGCACCTTCTTGGCAAGGACTCCCGGAAAGTCCCGGCCAACCGTCCGCTCGGGATTGAACGTGAAGATCAGAGACGAGCCGGCAGCCACGGCGTCCGCCATAAGGTCTAGCCAGATGCGCTCGCGATGGGCCACAAATCCCTTGCTGCCAAAAGGAAAAAGGGCGAGCAGCAGATCGACCGTCAGGTGATTATGGAAGAGCGGGATACCGGTGGCCTTCGAGAGCTCGAGCGCAATGGTGTGCTTGCCGGAAGCGGCCGGCCCGTGGATGAAGATTACGCGGGGTGCCGTCATTGACCTTCCTGTTATGTTTCGACCGCAGTTGTCGGTTCCTATCGCTTTAACGCAGGGGCTCCCCTTTTGCCGCCACGACCGCGAGCAACCCCAAGGTCAGGAGGAACGCGTAACCCAGAAAATACGCCATGAACCGGCCGTGAAGGATGGGCGCCGGACCGATAAGGAGGGTGAAATATACCGCGTACACGACCCAGCCCTGCCATCGCACGGGAAGGCCCCATCCCGGGACGTGCCTCCTCAGCGGGAACCACCATGTCCCCCTCAGGAAATCCTTTTGGTCGGAATCGCTCATGTCGATCTAGGCGTCTGATCGCCTGCTAATTGGGACCTAATATAGGCCCGAAGACGGGCGGGAGGCGAGCCTGCCCTGTCGGGTCAGTGACCCGGGGCCCCGGCCTTCAGGTAGGTCCCGAAGCCGATCACCACCGTGGACAGGATCAGGGTCGCAATGCCACCGCTAATCAGGAGATGCGCCTTCCGGCTCGAGCCCTTCCATTCATGGAATATCCACCCCCACATGGTGGAGAAGATGATGATGCTCGCCATGTGGAGCGTCCACGAGGCAAAGGCGAACTTCCCCATCTGGGTCTCGCCCATTGTGTAGAAGAAAAACTGGAAATACCAGGTGGTGCCGGCAAGCGCCGAGAACAGGTAGTTGCTAAGGACGGGCACGGAGAGGTCCACCCCCGCGTCGGGCACAGCCCCGCCGGCAGGGACCGCGTGCTCGGGGCGCACGTGCGTCGCCAGGTACTGATAGCCGGTCCGGTTCCTGATGTTGAGGAGGGCGCACCAGACGAAGTTTGTCGCAAAGCCGCCCAGGAGCACGACGACGAGCTTTGGCAGTCCGGACCAGATCGTGGTGGTGCCGGCGGCGCGCGAGGCCTCGCCGATCGGGTTTCCCGCCGTCAGGGCGAAAGCGAAGCAGGCGCTCATGATACCGGAGAAGGTGGCGACCATGACGCCCTTCCTGAAATTGAACTCGGCAATGGCCTTCTTCTTCTCCTCAACCGGCATCTCGCGCTCCTTCGTGAGCCCCGCGAAGGCCGCAATCGCGATCCCGAGAAGGCACACGCCGACACCCGCGAGCGTGATCTGGCCGGGCGCGCTCGAGGCTATCTGGCCCAGCGTCTCGGGGACCGGTATCGAGGGGATCAGGGACTTAAATATCGGGGGCAGGAGCGTTCCGAACGCCGCGCAGTAGCCGAGGGCGACACCCATCCCGAGTGACATCCCCAGGTAGCGCATCGTGAGGCCGAACGTGAGGCCGCCAAAGCCCCAGAGCGCCCCGAAGAAGAAGGTCCACCAGAGCGTGCTGGCACTTTGCTGGTGGAGCACTCCGGGAAGGTCCTTCGTCAGGATAAAGGCGAGCGTCCACGGGCAGATGATCCACGAGAAGAATCCCCCAACGAGCCAGTAGGTCTCCCACGACCATTTGCGGACGCCCTTGTAGGGAACGTAGAAGGAGCCGGATGCCAGGCCGCCAAGCCAGTGAAATACGACGCCAAGGAAGGGATTGGGGATCATGGGGGTGCGTGCCTGCGGCCGGTGTTCCGGTGGGGGGGGTGCTGTTCGGGGTGAATCCGGCCGGTACGCGAGGAGTGCCTAGGACCGAGACGGCGGGGTCAACAAAATTGGGGTCGGCGGGTACATCGGGCCGGGCCTAGGCTCTGCGGGACAGGACGCTGCGCTCGTGCCGCGCGACCTCCCTGAGCCAGTCGGCGCCTGCCGGCACCTCGTCCCGCGCGCAGAGCTCATCCCACACCGAACCCCAGGGGAGGGCCTTCGCCTGCTCCATGAGCGCGAGGCGCTCGTGGCCCCGGCCCGCCTCCTCGGCGGCGCGCAGGCGCGCGGTGGGATCGAGAAGCCCCAGGAGGATCGCCTGTCGCGTCGCGCGGGCGCCGACCACGTAGGCCGCTATCCGGTTTATCGAGGCGTCGAAGAAGTCGAGCGCGACGAAGACCCGGTCCCAGGCGTCGCCGCGGGCGATCTCCAGGAATAGCGACCGCACGGCATCGTCGAGCACGACGACATGGTCGCTGTCCCAGCGGACGGGTCGGCTGGTGTGAAGGAGGATCCTTGGATGGAAGAGCATGAGCGCCGAGATCTTGTCGGCGACCGACTCCGTGGGATGGTAGTGGCCGAGGTCAAGGCAGGGCACGAGCCCGCGCTCCAGGGCATAGGACGTGTAGAATTCCTGCGAGCCAACGACGTAATCCTCGCTGCCCAGGCCGAAGAGCTTCCCCTCCAAAGCATCGATGCAGAGTCTCTTGCTCACGGTCTTGTCCCCGAAGATGGCGTCATAGGAATCCCTGAGGCGCTCGCGGGGTCCCCACCGGTCCGCGGGCGCGTCCTTCGCCCCGTCGGGAACCCAGTGGTTGATGACGCAGGGCTTTCCGAGCTCCCTGGCGAAATGCTGGGCGACCCGCCGCGAGGCGCGCGCATGCGCGATCCAGAAACGCCGGACCGACTTGTCGGGGTGCGAGAGCGTGAACCCCGAGGCGGCCTTCGGGTGGGCGAAATAGGTCGGGTTGAAATCAAGACCGACCCGCCGCGACTTGGCCCACGAAAGCCAGCGCGTGAAGTGCTCGGGCCCGATACCGTCCCGATCGACGCGCTTTCCCCCGGTCTCGGCATAGAACGCGTGGAGGTTCAGGCGCTGCCTACCGGGCAGGAGCGAAAGGACGAGGTCCAGGTCGGCCCTCATCTCGTCGCCGTTTCGGGCACGGCCCGGATAGGCGCCTGTCGCCATGATGCCACCTGAGTCGATCCCCTCCATGGGCGCCTCCAGTCCCCGCACATCGTCTGCCTGCCAGCAGTGGAGCGAGATCGGGATGGAGGTGGCCTTCCTGATGGCGGCCTCGGTGTCGACGCCATAGGCGGCGTAGGCTTCGCGGGCATTGCGGTAGGCGGCGGAGATCTGTCTTGGGGTGGGCATCTTAGGAATGGGGCTTGTAAAGGGTCTGCCTGAGTTCGGAGGCCAGGCGCCTGCGGAAGGTGGGGAGGTCCTTGACCGCTCCCAGCGCGATCAGCTGGCTCGCAAGGTTTCCGACCGCGGCTCCCTCGAGCGCGAGTGAGACAACCGGGAGTTGCGAGGCGTCGGAGGTCGCCTGGCAAAGGGCCCTGTTGCGGGAGCCGCCGCCGACAATGAGGATGCGCTTGAACCGGCGGCCAGCCTGCTCCTCGAGGATGCGCGCCGAGTCGGCATGGCCGCGGCCGATTGAGTCGCAGATGAGGCGCACGTAGCCCGAAAGGCTTCGGGGAGGCTTCGCGCCGCGGGACCTGAGCTGGGTGTCGATGGCCGCCCGCATGTCGGGGGGATTGAAGAGGGAGCCGTCGGAGACATCGACCAGGTTCGCCGGAGCCGGCTCCCTCCGGGCGGAAGCGATCAGGCTCCTCCACGCCGACGCGGAGCCCGGCCTCGATGAGAAATGCAGGATCGTCCGCTCCAGGAGCCAAAGGCCCAGGCAGCTCCTGAGGGGCCGGTACCCTCCGTCTCCCGCCCGCTCGTTGGAGATGCGCGCGGCGAGCGCGCCAGGGCCCGCGACGGGTACCTTGCTTTCAAAGCCCAGGAGGGACCATGTCCCGGAACTCAGGAAGAGGTCGGAGCCCTCTGCAGCGGCCGGCATTGCGGCAAAGGCGCAGGCCGTGTCGTGGCCGGGCACGAGGATTGACTGCAGTCCCTCCAGACCAGGAACGCCTGTTACAGGCCCCAGTCTCCTTGGCGAACAAGCCGGCGTGGAAAACCAGTTCCTCGGGATGCCAAAGTACGCAAGGGCCTCCCTCGACCAGTCGCAGCCGTGCACGTCCAGGAGCTGGGAATGGCTCGAGACGGAGAGTTCGTTTTCAATGCGCCCCGAGAGCAGGAAGTTGAAGTAGTCGGGTATGAAGAGGCACCGCGACGCGACATCGGAGATCTCGGGGCAGGCGCGCAGCGTCTCCTGGAGCTGCAGGCTCGTGTTGTAGGCGTAGTTCGGGATACCGGTGAGCGCGTAGACCTGCTCGATGCCCGACCTGCCGAGCTGCTCAGAGAGAGAGCGCGTGCGGCCGTCGCGGTAGGAGTGGACCGGATGGACGAGGCGGCCGCGCGCATCCACGAGCGCATAGTCCACGGCCCACGAGTCGACGCCCACCGAAACAAGCCGCGGGAACCTTGACCTCGCCTTCTGGAGCCCGGAGCGCACCTCGCTCCAGAGGTACGGAAGGTCCCAGTAGTCGTGCGGCCCTAGCGGGCGAAACTGGTTTGGAAAACGGTGGACCTCGGTCGTCCTAAGCCGCCTTCCGTCCCACGAACCGACGATCACCCGGCCGCTCGTGGCGCCAAGGTCGACGGCAGCGCAGGCAACGGGCTTCATGATTACCGCAGGAACGCCTCGTGGAGGCCCCCGTCGACCGCAAGGATCTGGCCTGTCGTCTTCGACAGGCGCCCCGAGACCAGGAGAAAATAGGCCTCCGCCTGGTCGGCCGGGGTTATCGGGGACTTGGTCAGCGTGCGGTCGGCGTAGAACTGCGCGAGCTTGGCGACCAGGGACTCCGTGGCCTCGTCGTCCGTGTAGGGGATCGCGTACTTGGAGAGCGAGCCGATGACCCGCTCGCGCGGAAACATGGAGGAACCCTGCACCACCGTGGCGGGCGCCACGCCGTTCACGCGGACGAGCGGGGCCAGCTCTATGGCGAGCTCGCGCACCAGATGGTTGGCCGCGGCCTTGGATGTGTCGTAGGCGACGGATCCCTTCTTCGCCACAGCCGCATTGGCGGAGGTCGTCAGGACCAGGCTCCCCTTCAGGCCCTGGTCCTTCCAGGTCTTGAAGGCCTCGTCCCCCACCAGGTAGCTGCCCGTCACGTTCACGGCGAAGGTGGCCGCCCATTTCTCGTCGGGAATGTGGCCCGTCGTGTCGCTCGGGGAGAAAACTCCCGCCGTCACGCACACGTGGTCGAAGCCGCCGTAGGCGAGAGCCACGTCGTCCAGCATCCTCCGGATGCTGGCGCGGTCCGTCACGTTCGCGGCTAGCCCCAGCGCCGGCCCGCACCCGGAGATCCCCGAGCCGGCGACACCGATGCCAAGGCCCTGCCTGTCCGTGATCTCCCTGGCCGTGGCGGCAGCGGCGGCCTCGCTTAGGTCCACGCACGCGACGTGGGCTCCTTCCCGGGCAAGCCGGTGCGCAGTCTCCCTGCCAATGCCCGACCCGGCCCCCACCACGACAACGACATGCCGGGCAAGCTCCCTCTCCGGCGGCATGCGCTTGAGCTTCGCCTCCTCGAGCCTCCAGTACTCGATGTCGAAGGCCTCCTGCTGGGGAAGGGCGATGTAGCGGTCGATGGCTTCTGCGCCGCGCATGACCTCCACCGCGCAGTTGTAGAACTCGGCGGTGACACGGCTTTCCGACTTGTCCTTGCCCCAGGCCAGCATGCCGAGGCCCGGGATGAGCACCACGGTCGGGCTCGGATCGCGCATGGCCGGCGAATCAGGCCGCCTGCACCTCGAGTAGTAGGCGGCGTAGTCGGCGCGGTAGGCCTTAAGGCCCTCGGCAAGCTTCACCCGGAGGGCGGCCACGTCCTCCGACTGGGGATTCCAGTCCACGTAGAGGGGCTTTATCTTCGTCCGGAGGAAATGGTCCGGGCAGCTTGTGCCGAGCGCGGCTAGGCGGGCCGCGTCCGCGGAGTTCACAAACCTGAGGATGGCGGGGTCATCCTGGACCGTCCCCACCACCCGCCTCTCAATGGAGAGGCGGCCGCGGAGCCAGGGCAGGATCCCTGCGAGGATCTCCCTTCGTTTCCCGGCCTCCAGCGAAATGAACTTCTGCCCGCCGAAGGCCGAGGCGTCGCCTCCCTTGGCCTGGTACTTGGCCTCTATGTAGATGGCGGCCCGTTCAATGAAATCGAGCGTGTCCAAGTAGCACTGCTTGTCGTCTTCAGCCCAGGAGATGAACCCGTGCTGTCCCATCATGATCGCCCTGATGCCCGGGTTGTCGCGCGCGATCCGCTGCATGGCCAGGCCCAGCTCGATGCCGGGGCGCATCCAAGGAACGTACGCCATCCTTCCTCCGAAGATCTCCTGCGTGAGCTTCTCGCAATTGGCCGTGGCGGCGATCGCGATGACCGCGTTCGGGTGCATGTGGTCGACGTGCCTGCCCGGCAGATACGAGTGCAGCGGCGTGTCGATCGAGGCGGCCCGCGGGTTCAGGTTGAAGGTGGCGTGGAGAAGCATGCCCACCATGTCGTCCTCGGCCTGGGATTTGAGTCCCTTGTCCGCTCGCGCCGCGTAGACACCCTGGAGCCCAAGGAGCTTCTCTTGGTGGAGCGAGGAGAAGTTGTCCCGCAGGCTGGTCCTAAGGTCGCCACCAGAGCCCTTGACCCAGAGCACCTCCACGGCCTTTCCGGTGAGGGGATCCTTCTCGATGATCTTTGACGAGGTGTTGCCGCCGCCCGTGTTGGTGATGCGCTGGTCGGACCCGAGAAGGTTCGAGCGGTACACGAGCCGGCCCACGGGGTCGAGCAATGCGGCCTTGGCGTCGTCCCAGGCATAGGTGACATGGCGGTAGGTGGTCATCGTGGATAAAAAGAGGGGGCGACCGAAATACAGATATTGATTATCCGCCGTTTCGAGGGGACCACGATCCTATACGACACGCGCGGCCTTGGGAATCGACAATATGACCCTTGGCATACATATTTTGAGCTTGGCCTCTGCACCCCCTCCAGCCGACTTCTTCCGCTACCTTGTCGCGACGCCCGGCGCCGAGAATTGGGGGGCCGTGGTGACGGGGGGAGGCCGGTTCACGGCCCTCCCCCGCCGACCCTACCCACCCCAGGGGCATCCCTCCGACCACCGGTTCACCTGGGAGAACGGCCGGGTCCTCGGAGCCTTCCAGGTCGTGTACGTCGCGGAAGGCCGCGGGGAATTCGAGACCCGCGCTACGGGACTCGTGCCGGTCGAAAGCGGATCCGCCCTGCTGCTTTTCCCCGGAACGTGGCACCGGTACCGGCCCGACGCCGGCACGGGCTGGCTCGAGCAATGGGTGGAGATAGGCGGGCCTCTCCTGGACCGAATGCTTAGGGAGGGCGTGTTCGCACCCGCGAGGCCCTTCGTCGCCGTTTCCCGAAGACTCGAGCTCGAGGCGAGGATCGAGACGCTCCATGGGCTCGTGTCCCGACAGCCCGCCGGGGACGCGCCCGAGCTCGCGGCGCAGGCCCTCGGCGTCCTGTCGCTCCTGCACGCCTCAACGAGGGCGCTGGGCAGTCCCAGGTCGGTCGTTGCGGCCGTGGAGCAGGCCAAGCGCATCATGGAGGACGCCTCGGGCAGGCCCGTCTCCATGCCCGAGCTCGCCCGGTCCCTGGGCGTCGCCTACTCCTATTTCCGCCGGGAGTTCCGGACACGGACCGGGATCTCCCCGCGCCAGTACCTTCTGCGGATCCGGATGCAGCGCGCCCAGCGCATGCTGGGATCAAGCGACGACTCGCTCAAGCAGGTCGCCGACCGCCTCGGGTTCAGCTCAGCCTATCACCTCTCGTCTGCATTCAAGGCCGCGTTCGGGATGGCACCGAGCCGCTGGCGGCGCCGGAAGCTGGAACGGTAGGCCTTTCCGCAAGGGGGCACGCTAATCCAGTTGAAACACCTGCGGGGTGAGGCGACATTGAGAGGCCCCCTGACGCTTGCCCGCGCCCCCGACCGGCGAAGTACACCCCGGAACGCCCCCGATGACCACGACCCGCTGCCTCCTTTTCCTTGCGACCCTTGTCGCGCTTTCCGCGCGCCCCTACGCGCAGCCGGTGAACCCCAAAGCAACGCCCGAGGCCAGGAGCCTCCTAGCCTTCCTGACAGAGATCCAGGGCCGTTACATCCTCACCGGCCAGCACAACTTCGACACCGCCGGCTCCACGTACACGAACATTGTCCAGGCCATCACGGGCAAGAGCCCCGTGCTATGGGGATCCGATTTCAGCTTCGCCTACGAGGGGACCGAGCCCCAGAGGTTCCAGCACTGCGGGCCGATCAACCTGACGCACTCCGGGGAGCCCCTTTATTACGTGAACGTGACGCCCACGGTCGCAAGGCAGCGGATGGTCGAGACGGCGATCAAGGAGTACAAGGCCGGGCACATCATCACCCTGATGTGGCATGCGCCGCCGCCCGGGCACGGCGACACCTGCGACGGGAAACTCATCTGGGCGATGAAGGACCGGCCGACGCCCTCCGAGTGGGAGCAGCTCACCACGGAGGGCACGCCGTCGAACCTGGCGTGGAGGGGGCAGGTGGATGTCATCGCCTCCTATCTGTCGGAGCTCCAGGACGCACATGTCCCGGTCCTATGGAGGCCGTACCACGAAATGAACGGGGTGTGGTTCTGGTGGTGCGACCAGAAGGGCGACAACGGCTTCAAGAAGCTGTGGATCATGATGTACGACTACATGGTGAACCACCACCACCTGAACAACCTCATCTGGGTGTGGGACACCAATGCGCCCCGCTCAAACCCGGGCGACGAGGCGTTTGCCTATTCGGACTTCTGGCCGGGTGCCGCCTATGTGGACGTCCTCGCCGCCGACATCTACCACAAGAAGGCGGACCAGGGCGCCGACGACCAGAAGAACTACGAGGACCTGGTGATGCTGGCCGCCGGGAAGCCGGTCGCGATGGGCGAGGTCGGGGAGCCCCCGAGCCCGGAGCTCCTGGCCCGCCAGCCAAAATGGGCGTGGTTCATGCCCTGGCCGCCGTTCGGCGCCCTCGCAAGGGACAACCCGTCGAAACTCCGGGCGCTCTACGCCGATCCGCGGGCGCTGGCCCGCGACGACGTCGTGATCGCCCCTGATGGCAGCTACCGGGTCCAGAAGAAGTAGGGCCAGGAGCCGCCCGGTCGTTTCCGCCCCGGGAGTCGGTTTGACACCTTTAACGCAGGAAAAAGGATCAGGACCCGCGTGAGCGCCCCACCCCCTTCATCCCCCAGGAAAACGGTCCCGGCGCGCGCACCACGGCTCTGGGCTTTCCGGGCGCTTGCTGCCGTTGGGGCGCCGTTGTTGTTCCTGGTCGGGCTGGAGGCCGCGCTGCGCATCGCGGGATTCGGACAGCCCGCAGGGTTCCTCGTCCCCAGCGAGAGGCCCGGATTCCTTCGGACAAATCCCAGGTTCGGGGCCTCGTTCCTTCCCGGTAGCTTTGACCTAAGGCCGCTCAATTACTTTGTCCCCGAGCGCAAGGCGCCCAATAGCCTGCGCGTGGTCGTGCTGGGCGAGTCGGCGGCCCAGGGCGTGCCGGCGCCCCAGTTCGGGTTTGCCGCCCAGCTGCGCGCCCAGCTCCGGTCCCGTTACCCGGGCCGCGCGGTTGAGGTGATCAACACCGGGATCGTCGCGATCAACTCCCACGCGGTCTACCAGATCGCGCGGCAGATGGCGGACCTCTCCCCCGACGCCTTTGTCGTCTACATGGGCAACAACGAGGTCGTCGGGCCCTACGGGCCCGGTTGCGCCTACCTTTCGGAGATGCCGCCACTCTGGGTCATACGCCTGAGCATATGGGTGAAGTCGACGCGGACCGGGCAGCTCGTGAACGCGGCCATCGGCGCGCTTTCAAGGCGCGGCCATCCGCCCGCCGAATGGGGGGGGATGGCGATGTTCGTGAACAACCTCGTGGCCGGGGATGACCCGAGGCTGCACCAGGTCTATGCGAACTATGAGGCAAACCTGAGGGACATCGTGCGCGCCGCGTCGCGCGCCGGGGCAAAGACCCTCCTCTGCACCGTCGCCTCGAACATAAGGGACTGCGCGCCTCTCCTCTCGGTCCATGGGCAAGGCCTTTCGGGGGAGGAGCTCGCAGCGTGGTCGCGCGCCTTCACCCGCGGGCGGACCGAATGGCTTCTCAACGAGGACGGACCGGCCCGGTCCGACCTGCTCGAGGCGGTGCGCATCGATCCCCATTACGCGGAAACCTCCTACATGCTCGGGGCACTTGATCTAAAGTCGGGGGACGTTGAGGCGGGTCGGCGACACCTGATCGAGGCCGAGCACTGGGACGCGCTCCGCTTCCGGCCAGACCCAGCGATAAATGAGATCGTCAGGCGCGTCGCCGGCTCGGCGGGTGCCGATGTGTCGCTGGTCGATGCCGCTGCGATCCTTGGCTCAGATCCCGAGTCAACGGCGGCGCCGGCCGGCCGGGAGTCATTCTTCGAGCATGTCCACCTCGACTGGGGAGGGAATTACCTGCTCTCCCGCACCGTTGCCGAGCGCCTGGGTGGGGCCCTCGGAGGGGGCGCCGGCGCCCCGGGGGCCTGGCTCAGTCCCGCGGGCTGCGCGGACGCCCTTGCCTACACGCCCCACGAGCGGGATTCCGTCCTCGAGAGCGTCGGGGTCATCGTTCAGAACCCGCCCTTCACAAACCAGCTCACCTACTGCGAGGACCAGGCCAGGCTCCTGGCCGCATTCACGGAGGCCCGGGCTGCGCGCAGGGACCCCCAGGGCCTGCTCAATGCCAGGGATGTCGTCCACGCGGCGATGGCGAAGGACCCCGACAACCCGGACCTGCCTAAGATCGCCTCAGGGGTCGACGACGACCTCGGGGAGGCGACCACCGCCCTCGCCGACCTGAGGAGGTCGGAGCAGCTCCAGCCCAGCGATTTCACGCTGGCGACGGACGAGGCGGTAAGGCTCATGCGCCTCGGCGACACGACCGACGCCGAGAAGCTGCTGAGGGAGACGGCCCAGGCGAGCACCGAGAAGGAACGTGCCCTGATGGCACCGGCGTTCGCGGACCTTTTCACCCGGACGGGCCGGCTCGCCGAGGGGCGAACGTACCTGGACGGCGAGATCTCCAGGAATCCCGGAAACGAGAGCCTGAGGATCGCTCGGGCCCAGTTTGATGAGTTCACCGGGGACAAGGCCTCCGCTGAGCGTGAATACCGCGCCATCCTGGTACGGGACCCGGGAAATCGAGGTGCTCTGGATTCCCTTCTGAGACTCCTCGAATCCTCGGGCCAGACCGAAGCCGCCGACGGGCAGGCGCTCGCCTCCCAGGCGCTCCAGCCGCGCAACCACGCCAACAACCTGCGTGCCGCCGCCGTCTACGGCGCGCGCAAGGACGAGGCCCAGGAGGTCCGTTGCCTGCTCGCCGCCGAGGAAAGCGGCCCCATGTCGTCCAGGGCCGAGAGCAGGCTCGCGCGCAAGCTGCTCGGCCTTGGAAGGACGGATGAGGCGTTGGCCCACCTGGGGATCGCCAGGCGGGTATCGCGTTACGAGGGGGATCCGTCTGAGACTGAACAACTCGGCCGGGTGATAGAGAGCTTGGAGCAGCGCGTAAGGTAGATCCCGCGAACCGGAAAACTGAATCCCCGACAACCCACCCATGAACCCCAGTCAATTGAAGGCTGCAGGACTCGTTGCCGCCGCCCTGGCAGGCGCCCTTCCCGGCAGGGCCCAGCAGGTCACCAATGCCCATGCCTCCGTGGTCGACGTCGCGTCGTGCCAGGCCGCGCTGAAGGCGACCACCGACCCTGTCCTCATCGAGGCCAAGAAGGGCCTACCCTCGTGCGCCAAGCTCGCCTTTGTCCCGGCGCCCATCGGGCGGATGATCATCCCGAGGCACTATCTCTCGGGCTCGAGCGGGCCGGTGAACCCCGACGAGGCTGCCGCCACCCGGATCTATGGCGCCTTCGAGAGGCGGATCACCGCGGGTGCGGCACAGTACCTGGCTACAGGCAGCCACGCTGAGTCCGCAGCGGCCCTGGACCAGCTGGACGCGTGGGCAAAGGCGGGAGCGCTTCTCGACTACAGCCGCGAAGAGTCCTCGCAGGCATGGTATCAGGCCGAGTGGACGCTCAGCTCCGCCGGTGTCACAGACTCGGTGCTCGTCAACGACTCAACCCTCGACCCCGTGGAGCAGCGGCGCGTCACGGCATGGCTTGTCGCGGCCTGCCGGAAGGACCTCAGCTTCGAGAAACCCGGCGACACCCAAAACAACCACTACTACTGGCGCTCGCTCGCGGCCGTCGCCATCGGTATCACCGCCTCCGACGACGAGCTCTTCCGGCACGGCGTCGAGGTCTACCGGCAGGCCATCGGCGAACTCGACGCGAACGGCGCCCTGCCGAAGGAGATGGCACGCCACGAGAACGCCATCCATTACCAGGCCTTCGCGCTTGAGCCCTTGGTAACGATTGCCGAGTTCGCGACGCGCCAGGGCTACGACCTTTACGGCTATTCCGCCCACGGCCGCACGCTCCGGGACGCGATCGTCTTCTTCGGGCGCGCCGTGGACGACCCGGGCCTGGTCAAGGCCTACACAAGCGACACCCAATCCACAAATTTCAGCCCGGGGGATTTTGCCGAGATCGCGTTCTACGCCGCACGGTTTGGGACTGACGGCCTGCCCCCTTCAGTCCGCGCGGCCCTGCGCCACCCGTTGGAAACCTCGCGGATCGGCTACACGACCCTCCTGACCGCAAGGTAGGCCCGACCGGCGTTACGGGAACAATGACAACCCGGAGCCGACTGCTGCGGGAGCGCCCGGCAGATGGAGGACTTCATGAAGCAGGTGGCACGCCATAACAACACGCGGCACACGGTGCGCCTGCCTGCCGGGAGGCGCGGAAATTATGGCCGACCTCAGCAGACTCTTCCATGGGCATCCAATGGTCGGTCTGCTCCCAAAGCGGCTCAGGGACCACATCAGGTGGTAGTTTCGGAGGCGAGTAACTGGGATGGCCTTGAGGAGCCTTCAAACGAGAGATCGGTCATTGGAGTAGCCATCGAGACGTCGAGATTCCTCTCGATCCGCCTTTCGCGGAATCATCGCGACCTCAAATCCTCCGTTTTTCCGCATACTTCGGTAACCTCTTCGGATCGAAGAGGACCACGAACTTCGGATAAGTGCCCAGGGTGGGGATCGAACCCACACGACTTTCGTCGGCAGATTTTGAGTCTGCTGCGTCTGCCAATTCCGCCACCCGGGCAAGGAGGGGTAATCCGATGCCAAGGGATCCCGGGAGGCAAGTCATCAATGGGTGGCTTCCGCGGCCGTTGACATACCCCGACCCTGCCATCTCCACTTTGGCAATGCCCGATTTCCGAGTCCATGTCCTGCCCGCCGTATCCGATCCCGCCGAGATCACGCTGAGCCCCGAGGAGTCCCACCATCTCGTGGCGGTCAACAGGGCCGCGGACGGGGCGACCGTGGTCGCTTTCGACGGAAGGGGAAACGAGTGGATCTGCGAGCTGAAGAGCCCCGACAAGAGGGCCGCGCTCCTGAAGGTCCGCTTCGCGCAGAAGGCAAAGCCTATCCCGTGGAGGATCACGCTCGGGCAGGCGCTTCCGCTCGGAGGCGCCATGGATTCCATTGTCCGGAAGGCGACCGAGATCGGCGTCTCGGTGATCGTCCCGCTTGAGAGCGAGAGAACCCAGGTCCACCTGGATGGGGACCGCTCCGACCGGAAGATCGGCAAGTGGCAGACCGCGGCGCTCGAGGCCGCAAAGCAGTGCGGCAACCCGTGGCTGCCGGAGATAACGCCCGTCACTGCCGCAGCGGCATTCATGGAGTCGGCAAAGGGCTACGACCTTAAACTGATCGCGAGCCTCCAGCCCGGGGCCAAGGCCTTGAAGTCGGTGCTCGCGCAATACCGGGCCGCCCACGGCCGCGCTCCCCTGAACGTCCTCTGGCTAATCGGTCCCGAGGGCGACTTCACCCCGGCGGAGATGAGCCTGTCGAGGACGAGCGGCTTTGAGCCGATAACGCTCGGTCCCCTCGTCCTGCGCTGCGAGACGGCCGCCGTCTACGCCCTGAGCGTCCTTAGCTACGAGCTATCCGGTTAGGACCGGGGCGGTCACCAGACCAGAAGCCCACCGGCGAAGGTGAGGCCGGCCCCGACGCTGCAGAAGATGATCCGGTCCCCCTCGGTGAAGATCCCTTCCTCGGCGGCCCAGCCGAGCGCCATCGAAACGCTGGCCCCGCTCGTGTTGCCGTACTTGGCGATCGTCATCACGAACTTCTCAAAGGGGATGCCCACCCGCTTGCTCACGGCCTTGAGGATGCGCGCATTCGCCTGGTGCGGGACCACCCAGGCGATGTCCTCGGGCCGGAGCCTCTCGCGCCGGAGCGTCTCCTCGATCTGCTCGGCAAAGCCGATCACGGCGTGCTTGAAGACCGCGACCCCGTCCATCTGGAGGTAGAACTGGTTCAGGTCGCCCTTCGCCTCGGGCCAGGGGATGCGGGCCCCTCCACCCTTCCGCTGGATCGCCGTGAACTGGCTGGCGTCTCCGCTGATGCCCATGCGGTGGAGCCGGTGCCCCCCCTGCGCCCCCGTGAGGATGGCCGCCCCGGCACCGTCGCCAAAGAGGAAGGCCGTCTCGTGGTCCTGCGGGTTCGTGATCCGGGATAGGAGCTCGGCCGTCACGACAACCACGTTCCGCGCGGAGCCTCCGAGTATGAGCGCGCGGCCCACCTCGAGCGCGTAGAGCCAGCCCGAACACGCCGCGTTCAGGTCGAATGCGGCGACCCGGGGTATCCCAATGAGCGCGGCAAGGGCGCTCGCCATCGACGGGACGGGCTGGTCCGGGATGATCGTCGCCATGATGATCGTGTCGATCTCCGTGACCGGCAGGCCGGCCTGCGCCAGCGCATGCTCAACGGCCACGGCCGCAAGGGACGTGGCGCTCTCGTCATCGTTGGCATAGCGGCGTTCCTTGATGCCGGTCAGACGTACGATCTCGTCCTCTGTCCTGTTGGGAAATGACTTTAGTATCTCGCTGTTGGCCCGGATGTTCTGGGGCACCGTGAATCCCACGCCGGCGATGCAGACGGTCTCGGAGGCTGGCGTTTGGGGGGACGTCATTTGCGGCGCCTCTCCAGGTATTGGGAGACGTCGTCCCCGGACACTCGGCCGCCCGGCCCGGTCGCGTCGATGTCGGTGATCGTGGATGGATCTAGTCCCGCCTCCTGCGCAATCTTGGTGGCCCTGGGCGTCCAGATGACCGCCGCCCTGGCCTGCGGGGCGGACGGGGTCGCGGCGACGCCGGACTTGCTCCTGAGGTGCAGCAGGCTCACGTCCGAGGTCTCTATCTGGAGAAAGACCGTTCCCGAGGGCCTAACCTCACCCGGCTGGATCTGAATCGAGCGCACGGTGCCCTCGCAGGGCGCCTCAAAGTCGAAGATCGACTTATCACTCTCCAACTCTGCGATCCTCTGGCCCTTGGACACACGCGCCCCGGATTGAATCTTCAGATTCACGACGGTCAGCTCGTTCACCGTCGCGCCCATTGAAGGCATGGGAACGTCGATCAGGAAAGTTTCCATCAGGGTTTTGTGGGTCCAATCGTGGTCGCGGCCACGTGCGCGGTCAACCCCGCAGCCAGCTTGGATACGGGCCCCATCAGGCGGACGCACCCCGGCGAACGGCCTTCCAAACCGCGAGGCATTCCTCGATAAGCCCGTCGAGCTCGCCCAGGGGAATCATATTGGGGCCGTCGCTCAGGGCATTCTCCGGGTCCGGATGGGTCTCTATGAAGAGGCCGTCGGCCCCGGCTGCGACGGCCGCCCTCGCGAGCGGGGGCACAAATTCGCGCTGGCCGCCGCTCTTGCCGCCGGCCGCGCCCGGCAGCTGGACGCTGTGCGTGGCGTCAAAGACCGTGGGATAGCCGTTCTGGCGCATGATGGCGAAGGAGCGCATGTCGACCACGAGGTTCTGGTAGCCAAAGGTCGTCCCACGCTCGGTCTGCCAGATCTCCGCGGCGCCGCCCTGCTTGAGCTTGCCGGTCACGAAAACCATCTCCTGGGGGGAGAGGAATTGGCCCTTCTTGACGTTCACGGTGCGCCCGGTGGCGGCGGCCGCCATGAGCAGGTCGGTCTGCCTGCTGAGGAAGGCGGGGATCTGCAGCACGTCACAGACGGTCGCCACGGCCTCGCACTGACCGCGCTCGTGCACGTCCGTGAGGACGCGGAAGCCGTACTCCTTCTTGACGAGGGAAAGGAGCGCGAGCCCCTCCTCAAGGCCGGTGCCCCTCGGGCCGGCTCCCGAGGTCCTGTTCGCCTTGTCGAAGGAGCCCTTGAAGATGATGTTGAGCTCAGGGTGCGCCTTGCCGATCGCCGTGAGGCGGACCGCAACCGCCCTGCAAACCGCCTCTGTTTCCAGGGAGCAGGGCCCCGCGATCAGGAGAAGCTTGGACGGGTCGAAAACCTTCACGCGCGCCCCTTCTTGGCCCCGGCCTTCCTATGTCGGATCGCAGCAGCGATGAAGGAGGCGAAGAGCGGGTGGGCATGGTTGGGCTTGGACTGGAACTCCGGGTGGAACTGGACGGCGACGAACCAGGGGTGGCCCTTCAGTTCGATGATCTCCACCAGGTTGCGCTTGGGGTTGATGCCGCTGATGACGAGCGCGGCCTTCAACCGATCGACATAGGCGTTGTTAACCTCGTAGCGGTGGCGGTGGCGCTCGCGGATGAGGGTGCTCCCGTAGGCCTTTGCTGCCAGGGTCCCGGGTGTCAGGGCGCAGTCATAGCTGCCGAGGCGCATAGTCGCACCCTTGTCCGTTATGGCCTTCTGCTCCTCCATCATGTTGATGACCGGCTCCAGGCATTTCGGTTCGAACTCGGTGCTGTTGGCCCCGCGCAGCTTTAGCACATTTCGGGAGATCTCGATCACCGCGATCTGAAGCCCGAGGCAGAGCCCGAAGTAGGGAATGCCTTTTTCACGGGCATAGCGCGCCGCGGCAATCTTGCCCTCGGTGCCGCGGTCGCCGAAACCGCCAGGCACCAGGATGCCGTCGAGGCCCTTCAGGAGCGCCATGCCGCCCTTTTTTTCAAGGTCCTCGGCGTCGATCCGCTTCACGTTCACCTTGCACGTGTTCGCAATCCCCGCGTGGGTGATCGACTCGTAGACCGACTTGTAGGCGTCCTGGAGCTCGATGTACTTGCCTACCACCCCGATCGTGACCTCGTGCCTGGGGTTCAGGATACGGCGGACGATCTCGACCCATATGTTCTTCTTGGGCAGCGGGATCGAATATCCAAATAGGTCCATCACGAGCTCGTCCATGCCCTCCTTCTGGAGCGCCAGGGGAAGCTGATAGATGGAGGTGTCCACGTCGCGGCACTCGATCACCGCCTTCACCGGCACGTTGCAAAACATGCTGAGCTTGTCCCGCAGGTCCATGTCGAGCGGGTGGTCGCAGCGGCACACGAGGACATGGGGCTGGATGCCGATCTCGCGGAGCTTGGCGACCGACTGCTGGGTGGGCTTGGTCTTCAACTCGCCCGCGGCCGCCAGGAACGGCACGAGCGTCACATGGATGAAGATCACGTCCTTTGGCTTCATCTCGAGGGCAAACTGCCGCATGGCCTCCAGGAAGGGGAGGCCCTCGATGTCCCCGGTTGTGCCGCCAATCTCGGTGATAAGGACGTCCACGTCCTTTCCTCCGGCGTAAATCCGCTCCTTGATCTCGTTGGTGACGTGCGGGATCACCTGCACGGTCTTCCCGAGGTAGACCCCTCGCCGCTCCTTCTGGATCACGCTCTCATAGATCTGGCCCGAGCTCAGGCTGTTAAGGTGGGAAAGGCGGCCGCTCGTGAAACGCTCGTAGTGCCCAAGGTCCAGGTCGGTCTCCGCGCCATCCTCAAGGACGTAGACCTCGCCGTGCTGGTACGGGCTCATCGTGCCCGGGTCCACGTTCAGGTACGGGTCAAACTTCTGTATACGGACGGAGAGGCCCCTGAGCTCAAGCAGTGCGCCAAGCGCCGCCGCGGTCAGGCCCTTTCCGAGCGAAGAAACAACTCCGCCCGTCACGAAGATGTATTTCATCCGAGAGGGTTAAACGCCGGTGGCCGAGTCGCGCAAGATTCTTCAAACCCGATCGCTCCCCTACCTGAGAAAAACTGAGGCCGCCGCCACCGCAGCTATGACCAGAAGGCCGAGAAAGAGCACCCAAAGGGCCGCCTTGATCAGCTTCAAGAGCACCCAGAGGATGACGGCGGCGACGAGGGCCGCGCATGCCACGACAAACCAGTGGGGATAGGCCGACAGCGATTCAAACATGCCAGACACTGGCATTGGCCGGCTGGCCACGCAAAATGATTTGCCGAGCCGGTTCCGCGACCTCCAACTCGGACAAGCATGGAAAGAAGGAACGTTAATTCAAAACCCCAGCTCCTTGCATGGCTCCTGTGCGACGGCGTGCACCTGGACCCGAGCTCGGGCAAGCACACGATCCTAGGGGTCTTCTCCAACATCGTGGCGAAGCATTTCCCGGTGGTGCACCCCCGGATGGTCTGGTTCCTTGCCATCACCGATGTCGCGGCCGGAACCCACCGGATGAAGATCTCGATGGCCAGGGACCTGGACGAACCGAAACCGCTCATAGAGCGGGTCTTCGAGTCCCAGGGTCCGCTCGTAAGGATCAACCTAATCAACGAGATTCACAACCTGAGTTTCCCCAGGCCGGGGGACTATTCGATCCTGATCGAGATCGACGAGGAGACGCTTCTGGCGACGAGCCTGACGGTCGCCTCCTCAAACGCGTGAGCACCCCGCAGCCGCAGCTCGACCTGGTGGGGGTCGGCTCCCCGATCATGGACCTGGTCTCCCAGGTGCCCGACAGCTTCCTGTCGAACGTCTCCGGCGATAAGGGAGGCATGGTGCTTGTGGACGACCGGGAGATGGAGCGGATCGCCTCCCTCCTTCCGACCCCACCGGCCCAGACCACCGGCGGATCGGCCGCGAACGCAACCTTCAACGCGGCTCGCCTGGGCCTGCGCACCGCCTTCGTCGGCAAGCTCGGGAACGACCCCATTGCCACGGTTTACCGGGAGCGGTTCAAGATGGCCGGGGTCGACGTGTCGCGCTTCAAGTTCGGGACCGTCCCAAATGCACGATGCCTGGCCATGGTCACGCCGGACGCCCAGCGGACCATGCGGACCAACCTGGGTGCCGCAATGACCCTTTCCCCCGAGGAGATCACGCCCGCTGATTTCAGGGGCGCTAAGCACGCCCACATCGAGGGCTACCTGGTCTTCAACCAGCACCTGTGCGAGGCGGTCCTAGACTCGGCCCGCAAGGCGGGCTGCACGATCAGCCTGGACCTCTCTTCCTTCGAGGTGGTGAACGCGACGCGCGACTGGATGTTCCGGCAGTTCGGGCACGGGATAGATGTCGTTTTTGCAAACGAGGACGAGATCCGCGCCCTGTACCCGGGCCGGGGATCGGACTACAGGGCCTTGGCGAGGGAGCTGGCCGGCCACGACGTGATCGCGGCGGTGAAGATGGGCAAGGACGGCTCCTGGATCGCGCGCGGAGGCGAAATCCACCGGATGGAGCCGATCCACCTTACGGACGTCGTGGACACCAACGGCGCCGGCGACGCGTGGGCTGCCGGCTTCCTCTATGGTTTCGTGCGCGGGCGGCCCCTTGAGGAATGCGGAATCTCCGCCTCCATCATGGGCGCTGAGACCGTGCGCCACCTGGGGCCCCTGATCCCGGACGGTGCATGGAATGACGTGAAGAAGAGGATTGCGGCCAGCCCGTGATCCCTTGGGATGCCGTCGCCCGCGGGAGGAATTTCCATTTTTTCTCAACGATTCCGGTAACATTCGTGGACAACCCAGCTTTTGTACCCAGGGAGGCAGCGCTCCGGCCGCCCCACCTTCGAAATTGAAACCACCTTCCGCACTCGTTTCCGCAAGGGGGGTCGTGAAGCGCTTCGGCGCCCTGACCGCCCTTGACGGCGTCACGTTGGACATAGCCCCCGGGGAATTCTTTGGGCTCCTGGGGCCCAATGGAGCGGGCAAGTCGACCTTCATGTCCCTCATCTCGGGGCTGCGCCCGCTGGACGCCGGGACCCTGAATGTGGATGGGGACGGGGTCTCGGCGGGCTCGGCCCAGGCTCGCCAGGCGCTAGGGCTCGTCCCGCAGCACATCGCGCTCTACTCGGACTTGAGCGCCGAGCGGAACCTGCGGATCTTCGGGGAGCTCTACGGGCTGCGGGGCCAAAGGCTGAGGGAGCGGGTGAACATCCTCCTTGAGGCTGTGCAGCTTGCCGACCGCAGAACCGACCTGGTGAAGGAGTTTTCCGGCGGTATGCAGCGTCGGCTAAACCTCGCCGCAGCCCTCCTCCATGAGCCGAGGCTACTCCTCTGCGACGAGCCCACGGTCGGCGTCGATCCCCAGTCGAGGAACGCGATCTTCGACTTCCTGAAGGAGCTCAACCGCGGAGGCCTGACGGTGATCTACTCGACCCACTACATGGAGGAAGCGACGCGGCTGTGCTCGCGGATCGGGATCATCGACCACGGAAAGATCCTGGCCTCGGGCACCATCGACGAGCTCCTCTCGAGGCTCCCGTTTGAGGAGGAGATCAGGTACCCGTCGACCCCGGAGACGGGCGCGCTGTCGGGCGAACTCGCCGGGTTCGGGGAACTCTCGACCCTGGAGGGGGTCACCCGCTTCAGACCCAAGCCCGGGTACCCGCTCAGCTCCTTCTACTCCGTTACAGAGAGGCACAGCCTTCCGCCCCGGCTGTTCACGAGCCAGCGCCCCACCCTGGAGGCGCTCTTTCTCCAGCTGACCGGGCGCATGCTCAGGGAGTAAAATGCAGGCCATATTGATACTGCTTAAGAAGGACTTCGCCCTGCTGCTCAGGGACAAGGTGTCCATCATGATCACCTTCGCGGTTCCCTTCGCGATGATCTACCTGTTCGGGCTCATCTTCAACGTGAACTCCAAGGACGCCGGACCCACGGGCATACCGTTCGCCGTTGTCAACCAGAGCGACAATCCCGCTTCGAAGACTCTTATCGATGCGCTCCGGGCCGAGAAGACCTTCAGGGTGGTCACGGACGTCAATGTGGACGAAAAGACAACGCGGCCCCTCACCGAGGAGGACCTGCGCCCCCTGATGCGGGCCGACCGCTTCAGGTTTGCGCTTGTCATACCAAGGGACCTGGTCCGGACCGACGCGATAGGCCTGCACTTGAAGACCTACTCCAACCCGAGGAACGAGATCGAGTCACAGATGGTGACCGGGATCCTGCAAAGGACGCTTTTCTCGAGCGTGCCGGAGCTGCTCGGCCAGTCGCTCCAGGCGCGCGCGCGCAGCGCCATCGGCAGTGTGCGCATCGACCGTTTCAACGGGGTGATTGCTTCCGCGGTCGCCCGGGAGTTTGGGGGAGACGAGGCCGCGATACGAGAGCGCATCTCGAACGGAAACTTCGGGTTCGACCGCATCGACCGGGCAACCACCGGTACGGGCGCCTCCTCCAGAGGAATCCGCGACGCCCTCTCGAACGTCGTCAAGATCGACAACGTGCAGGTGGCGGGCAACGACGTGGTTTCGCCCGCCGCCACGCTGCTCGTCGGCGGCTGGGCAATCCAATTCCTCCTGTTCGCGGTCACCGCATCCGCTACGGCGCTCTTTCGGGAGAAGGAGCATGGCATATTCCAGCGCCTGCTCTCGGCCCCCGTCAGGCGCAGCGACATCCTCTGGAGCAAGTTCCTCTATGGGATCTGCCTTGGCCTGATCCAGCTGGTGACGCTCTTTTGCGCGGGGCAAATCCTCTACAAGATAGACGTCGCCAGCCACCTGCCGCTCCTTGCCGTGGTGTGCGTCTTCGCGGCGGCGGCCTGCACGTCATTTGGGATGCTGATCGCGGCCATATCGCCCACGCCCGAGTCCGCCCGCGGGCTCTCCACCTTTGTCATCATGCTGATGTCGGCCATCGGGGGGGCCTGGTTCCCGGTGAGCTTCATGCCGGAGTTCATCCAGAAGCTCAGCAGGCTGACCCTGGTGTACTGGTCCATGGAGGGCTTTAGCCAGGTTCTCTGGTCCCACGCCTCGCTCGCCGAGCTCATGCCGACCCTCGGATACCTGACCCTGACCACCGTCCTCATCATGGGCATTTCCGTGTGGCGCTTCACCAAGGGCAGGATATTCGAGTAGGGCACCCGGTTCCAAAATTCCTTTGCCGAAGGATGCGCTCTGGTCGAGAGTGGCCGATTCCCATGCCTGAGGACCTGACAAAGCTCGTGACCGACCTCGCCGTGCGCGCCCGCGCCGCATCGCTCGCGCTCGCGGTGTCGGGGACGGGCCCACGAAACGCCGCGCTAAGGGACCTGGCCGACCGCATCGACAAGTCCCATGCCGAGCTCCTCGCGGCCAACCGGGTTGATCTCGATGATGCCGACAGGAACGGTCTTGCGCCCTACCAGGTCGACCGCCTCACGTTCACCCCGGATAGGCTCGCGCACCTGGCCGAGTCCGTGCGCCAGATCGCGTCGCTCCCCGACCCGGTCGGGGAGGTCCTCGAGGAGTCCACTCGCCCGAACGGTCTCGTGCTGAGGAAGGTGCGGGTGCCGATCGGGGTCATTGGCGTCATTTTTGAGGCGCGCCCCAACGTGACGGTCGACTGCGCGGCCCTGTGCCTTAAGAGCGGCAACGCCTCGATCCTGAGGGGCGGAAAGGAGATATTTGAGACCAACAAGAAGCTGGCCGGCCTGATCTCGGAATCGCTGGCGGCAGCCGGGCTTCCCAGGGATTCCGTGCAGCTTGTCCCCACGACCGACCGGGCCGCGCTCGAGGTGCTCCTAAGGCTCGACTCCCTCATCCATTGCATCATCCCCCGCGGCGGCGAGGGCCTGATCCGGTTCGTCGCCGAGAACAGCACGATTCCGGTCATCAAGCACTACACGGGCGTCTGCTTCGTCTATATCGACAAGGACGCCGACGAGGCCATGGCCGAGGCGATCGTCGTCAACGCGAAGGTCCAGCGGCCGGGCGTCTGCAACGCGGCCGAGCAGCTGCTTTTCCACCGGGACGTCGCGGCCCGGATCCTTCCGCGGGTCGGCGCGGCGCTCTCGGGCAAGGGAGTCCGGCTTCTCGGCGACGAGGCCTCCCGCAGGGTCCTAGAGGATGCCGGAGTGGCCGCGGAGGCCGCCACCGCAGCCGACTTTACCAAGGAATTCCTGGACCTTGTGATCGCCATCCGGGTCGTTGGCTCCCTGGACGAGGCAATTGAAACCATCAACCGCGACAGCTCGGCCCACAGCGACGCGATCGTGACGGCCGACAAGGCCGCCGCAGACCGCTTCCTTGCTGGGGTCGACAGCGCCGCGGTATTCTGGAACGCGAGCACGCGCTTTAACGACGGTTTCGAGTTCGGGTTCGGCGCGGAGATCGGGATCAGCACGGACCGACTGCATGCGCGGGGCCCCATGGGCCTGAGGGAGCTCTGCAGCTACAAGTGGCTCGTGACGGGAAGCGGGCAGGTACGCGGATAAAGCCCCGGTCGGGGGCACAAGCAACCAAGGATAGGGTTGCGCGGATCTAATCCGACGGTTATGTTACTAACAGAGAGTTATGACCCAACGCGCCCTTAATTTCCTGACAGCTCTCCTGGCCACGGCGGCGCTCGCAGGCGCCCAGAATGCGGCGCCCGGGCCCGGTACACCGGCTGCCCCGACTCCCACGCCTGACACATCGGCTATCGTGTTGGCGCCCAATCAGAAGGATTCTATCCCGTTGCCGCCTGTCGACTCCGATGGCGAGACCCGGAGCGTCTCCGCGGGCGTGGCGGCTGCGCTGGCCTCGGGCATGCCCAAATACAGCCCCCCCAAGCCCACGCCCACACCGTCCGACACATCGGCGGATCTCAGGGACGTGGACAGGCCCAAGAACGAGATCAAGCGCCTTCCCAAGTACGTGGTCCAGGAGAGCCGGCCCCCGGTGTTCCGGGAGCGCGACCTCTTCACCGCGGCCGGGCTTGCTGACCTTTCCTTCAAAAGCCACCCCGGCCTCGAGTTTGGCAACATCCTCGGACTGAATTCCAGCGTCGCCACCCAGATGTACCAGGACGACCAGCGCCTTAGGAGCATGGACGATCTTTACGACACGGCACACGCGATGTCGCTCGGGGGCGACGCCGCCGAGGGCCGGTACATACTCCAGCAAAGCCAGGAAACCTATATGCGCGACCTCGACGGCTTCGGGCCCACGGGATTGGCCGGGAGCAACGCGGGGGGCCCGGGTAAGTGACGGAGACGCTAATCCTGCGCGAGCTGATCGCAGCCGAGCCGGGCTGGGTCTCAGGTGGAGCAATGGCGGCAAAGCTCGGGGTGAGTCGGGTGTCGGTCTGGCACCAGATGGAGAAGCTGAGGGCCCAGGGATTCTCGTTCGAGGCCCAGCCCGCCCGCGGCTACCGCCTCGCGGGGCGCCCGGGGACGCTCCATGCCGGCCTTGTGGAGGCCCAGCTGAAAATCAGGAGGAAGGGCTTCAACTTCACCATCCTGGACGAGGTCGACAGCACCAACGATGAGTGCGCGCGCCAGCTGGCGGCGGGAAAGACAGCGCCGTTCGCGATCTTTGCACAGAAGCAGACCAAGGGCCGCGGCCGGTTCGGCCGGGTCTGGCACAGCGCCGCCAAGGGCAACCTCTACTGCAGCTTTGCCTTCCGGCCTAGGATCGCGCCGGAGCGGATGCAAACGTTCACGCTCTGGATGGGGGTGACGATCTGCGAGCTCGTGTCGAAGTTCGTGCCCGTGCTCCCGGGAGTGAAGTGGCCCAACGACATCGTATTCGGGGCGAGGAAGGCCGGGGGGATGCTGACCGAGGCCCGCGTCGACGCGGACGAGATTCGCGACATGGTGTTTGGCCTGGGGTTGAACGTTAACAGTCCCGCGGCCGAATGGCCGTCGGAGCTTTCCAAGCGGGCCGTATCCCTTTCGGAGCTCGCCGGGGCCCCGGTAGACCTGAACCGGCTCACCGCGGCCCTCATTGGCCGCGTCCTTTTGGCCTACGAGCGTTTCACGGAGGGAGACCACGTGGACCTGTTCGCAGAGCTCTGGAACAAGCACGACGTCCTGCGCGGACGCGAGGTCACGCTTGTCGAGGGGAGCCGCAAGCGCAGGGGAAAGGTGCTCGGGATCGACGACGTGGGATCGCTCCTTCTCCGCGACGACCACGGCCACACCCGGGGCTTTCGGGCGGGCGAGGTGACGGTGGATAAGGACGCATAAAGCCCAACCCCCTCACAGGAGCCCATGTCCGCACTCCCCCCCCAGCCGGCGATAGAGGTGACCCACCTGGTGAAGGCCTACGCGGGTGTGCTAGCCGTGAACGACATCAGTTTCACCGTGCCGAAAGGCGAGATCATCGGCTTCCTGGGACCCAACGGAGCGGGAAAGTCGACGACGATGAGGATCCTCACGGGCTACCTCCCTGCGACCTCGGGCCAGGTTTCCATCTGCGGCTTCGCGGTGGCCTCCGAGCCCGACGCCGTGAAGAGGCGCATCGGGTACATGCCCGAGAACAACCCGCTGCCCGAGGAGATGCGCGTGAGCGAATACCTCTATTTCAGGGGCAGGCTCAAGGAGATCGCCCGGAGCAAGCTCGGTTCCCGGATCGACGAGGTGCTCGAGCTCTGCGACCTGAAGCGCGTCCGGCACAAGATCATCGGCAAGCTCTCCAAGGGATTCCGGCAGCGCGTGGGCATCGCCGAGTGCGTGCTCGCCGAGCCGCCGGTGATCATCATGGATGAGCCCACCATCGGGCTTGATCCCCACCAGATCCTGATCGTCAGGGACCTTATCGCGAGCCTGCGGGGCCGCATGACGGTCCTTATCTCCAGCCACATCCTGCCCGAGATCGAGATGACCTGCGACCGGGTGCTAATCATCAACCAGGGAAGGATCGTCGCCGAGGGCACGCCCGCGGAACTGCGGCGCGAGGTGCTCGGGCAGTCCGCCTACGAGATCGAGGCGGCGGGGCCGCTGGGCTCCCTGCCCTTCCTTCTGGGGACGATCGATCCCGGCCTCTCGGTGGCCTCCGAGGGCAAGGCGGACGCTCAGGGCTTCAGGACCATAAAGCTCAAGACCCTGAACCCCGATGACGCGGGCGAGGCCATCCTGCGCGCGTGCCTGTCTGAGGGATTGCGCGTGAGGGCGCTCAGCCGCGCGCACCCCACCCTGGAGGACGTGTTCCTGGCGGCCACGCGCAGGAGCTGGGACGTGGTGGCCGAGAACCCCAAGGGGAAGGGACAGGGATGAGGCACTTCCTGACAATCCTCAGCCACGAGGTGCGCATGCTCCTTGTAAGCCCCAACACGTACATCGCGGCGGTGGCCTTCCTCGCGCTCATGGGTTTCATCTTCACGGGAATCCTCGAGGACTACAGCAAGGCCGTTTTGGATGTTTCTCCCGCGTCGGTCTTCTTCCAGGTCTATTACCTGCCGGTTTTCTTCATGGTTCCCCTCCTCACCTCGAAGTGCCTGGCCGAGGAGCGGCGCCTGGGGACCATCGAGACGCTGCTGACGACCCCCGTGACGACGACCGAGGTGGTGCTCGGGAAGTACGGGGCCGCCTACCTCCTCTACATTGCCTTCTGGGGCTCGACCTCCGGGCTCTTCTACATCCTCAAGCGCTTTGCGGGCGACGCCAGGCTGATCGACCCGGGACCGATCGTCGGCGGTTACCTGTTCGTAGCGGTCTCGGGCCTGCTCTTCGTGGCGATCGGCGTCTTCGCGAGCTCGCTCTCGAGAAACCAGTCGGTGGCCGGCATCCTTGGCCTCACCTTCCTGGTCGCCCTCATATTTGGCGTGCGCTACCTCGGATCGGTCTCGTGGCTCGACCGCGAAGCGCTCGCGCCGATCAAGGACGCCGTCCAATACGCCCAGATAAACCAGCATTTCCAGGATTTCACGAGGGGCGTCGTAGACACAAGGGAGCTGCTCTTTTACGTGAGCGGCACGGTTCTCGCCCTCATCTTTAGCGTCCTCTCGGTGGAGGCGAAACTCCTCCACAGCTAGAACCCCTCGAACCGTGATCGAAAGCTTCCGAGCCGCCCGATGGGTTAGGACCCTCAACCTGGTCCTCCAGGCCGTCCTTTTCCTCACCTTTGTGGGCGGCCTCAACTACCTTGCGAGAAGCCATGCGTGGCGATTCGACCTGACGCGCTATCGGCGGTACTCGCTCTCCGCCGAGACCCTCGCCTACCTGCGCGAGCTATCGCTCCCCGTGCACATCGTCGTGACTGAGAATGGACAGGTGAGCGAACCGGCGGACCCCGCAGTGGAGGGCCTCCTGCGGGAGTATGTGTACGCAACCGAGTCGAACCCAGCCGGGCAGGTAACCGTCGAGTACGTGGACCTCTACGAGGACCGCCGGAAGACCGAGAAGTACGGGATCGAGAATCCCGGCGTCGTCCTGCTCCTGTGCGGCGGCCGCAGGCGCGTCCTTACCCCCGACAGCCTTTACCGCCACGAGGACAAGGAGAAGAAGGATTTCATCGGGGAACAGGCGGTGACGGCTGCCATCCTCGACGTCTCGAACCCCGACCGTAAGAAGATCTATTTCCTCGTGGGGCACGGCGAGCTGAGGCCCGACGACGTTGACCCCGGGCGCGGGCTCTCGATGGCTCGGGACCAGCTTCGCCTCAGGAACTACGAGGTGGAGACGCTCGACATTGTCGCCGCCCGCAAGATCCCGACCGACGCGTCGCTCCTGGTGAGCGCCTGGCCCATCGACCCCTACACGCCCTTTGAGCAGGAGCTCCTGCGGCAGTACCTGGGAGCCGGTGCGGGGCGCCTGATCCTGTTCCTTGCACCGGGCACGCAGCCGGGGCTAAACGACCTCCTTATCGACGACTGGGGTGTCCTCGTGGACGACGACGTGATCCTGGACTCTGCCTCCGACAGCATGACCGAGGATGGCGACCTGATCATACGCGCCTACACCACGCACCCGATCACGCAGACCCTGATCGACTACAAGGAGGGGTTGAGGATCGGCCAGGCGCGGAGCGTGCGGCCGCTGCCCGGGCGCCCGGCGGCAGCCGGGCTCACCGTCGTGACGCTCGCCGCCACCTCCACAACGGCCTTCGGCGAGGTCGACGCCCGCCAGCGCGGCATCCAGCCCTTCACGCCGGGCCTCGACATCAAGGGCCTTCCCCAAATGGATCCCCCGAACCGCCTCGGCGTCGCCGTGGCCTCGGAGCGGGTGCCCGTGCGCGGGGATCTCCCTTTCAGTGTTCCGGGTGGCCGGATCGTGGTCGTCGGCACGGGCGACATGATCTCTAACGCCCGGGTGACCAACGCCGGTGCGCTAGGGCTCTTCCTCGGGGCCGTCAACTGGACGGTCGGCCGCGATATCGCGCTCAATGTGCCGGCTCGCCCGATCGAGCGGTTCTCCCTTTCGCTCAGCGCGGGCGACCTTGCCCGCCTGCGCTACACGCTCATGCTGGCGCTTCCCGGCATTGCCGCCCTTCTCGGCATCGCCGTATACTGGGCCCGTCGAAACTAGGCGCCAACAGCCGACCCCTTTCCGCCCAACGAAATGCGCTCCAAAGTCACACTTGTACTGCTGTTCCTGAACGTCGCGCTCTTCTTCTTCATCTTCTACTTCGAGCGCGATTGGCGGATCGAGCGGGCCTCGCAGGAGGCGCGCCGCCGTGTGCTGGGGCCGGAGGCCGCCAACATCAGGAGCCTCGAGGTGTCGGGGACGACACCGGGCTCGAGCTACAGCCTCGAACGCAGGGGCGACGCCTGGTTCCTGACACGGCCCGTTGAGTGGCCCGCAAACCTGAACGCTGTGAGCCGCATCCTGAACGAGCTCCAGTTCCTCGAGCACTTGACTAGCTTCAGCACCCGGGACCTAGAGAAGAACGGCCAGAAGCTCGCGGACTACGGCCTGGACCAGCCGAAGCTGACCCTCTCGTTCACCTCGGGGGACGAGGGCGCGTCCGGACGCACCACCGTGCTCCGGATCGGCGACACCACCAAGGTGGGCAACCAGCTCTACCTGCTTTCCTCCGACGGGCAGAAGATCCACGTGGTCAGCCGCTCGCTCGCAGACAGCCTCTCGGTCCCGTTCGACCAGCTGCGCTCCGACGTGATCTTCTCCGTCCAGGTTTTCGAGGCCCGCTCCCTCAACCTTCAGACGTCGGCCCCATCAAGCGTGCGCGTGAGGCTCGACCGAGAGGGGAGCCGCTGGCTTTTCAGGACGCCGGTGAATGCGCGCGCCGGAAAGAACGCAACGGAGCTTGCGATCAACGCGCTCGATGCGCTCCGCGTTAAGTCCTTTGTCCTCCAGAACCCGCCATCAACGACGCCCTCCGCCGCCCCCTCGCTCAGGGTCACGATCGAGGGCAACAACCGCCACGAGACGCTTTTCGTGGGCTCCCAGACTGAGGAGGACCACGTCTACTACGCGCAGCTCGAGGACCGCCGGGCGGTCTTCACCGTGGCGATACCGGCCGGGCTCATGAACACGCTTCGTAACGCCGCCGACGACCTCCGCGACCGCCATATCCTCGACTTTGACGCGAGCGCAGTCACCTCGATCACGCTCTCGGCGCTCAACCAGCCGGAACTGGCGCTCCAGCGGCTGGAATCTGCCGCTGGGGCACACGAGGCCGCCTGGCAGATCGTCCTCAGGGGCGGCGCCTCCCCCGGATCACAGACCCTCGCGGCGGACTCGGCCGCGGTCCAGAAGCTCCTTGAGCAGCTGGAGACACTCAGCGCACTTCGGTTCCAGAGCGACGCCCCCACCAACGCCGACATCGAGGACTGGGGCTTCAACAGGCCGGAGCGTGAGATCGCGCTCACGATCGGGGGCAATCCGTCGACCCAGGTGACCCTGCAGATCGGCCTTCCCACGAAGCGCGAGAACGTCGCCTACGCCCGCATCGCGGGGCTGCCTTCTGTCTACGCGGTGGAGCCCGACATCCTCAGGGACACGAGCGCCAAGCCCCTGGCCTGGCGGGAGCGGCTCCTCGAGACGCTCCCGGCCTCGGCCCGCATCACCTCCCTCACGCTCACCAACACGGGCGACAATTCCGTGGTGTACTCGCGAAAGCTGGCGGACAACGAGGCCTGGGACACCGCGCTCGCCACGGAGACGGCCCCGAGGAAGGCGGCGGTTTCCGAGATCCTCGCGGAGCTCCGGAGCCTTCGCGCCGCACGTTTCGTTGATGAGGGTTTCCCCGACAAGGTGTTCGCCGCCGGGGAAGTGCGCTCGTGGAAGTATCGTCTCGACGCCACGGTGTCATTGCCGGGTGGGGCCGGCTCGGGCCAGGTTACCACGATGACGCTTTGGTTCGCCGACAGGACGGGCGGGACCGAACAACTCGCCGGCTCAAAGGACTTCGGGGCGGTGTTCGCCATCGAGCAGCCGCTGCTGGACGCGCTCTGGGCGCTCACGCAGCCCTGACCGGATGCCTGCCAGACTACTAAGGCCATGCCTTGCGGGCGCCCGATATTGCTTGGACTGCCTTGTGACACTCGGCGTCTGGACGACGTGGCTGCTCCTGGTCATCCTGCTTTGCCTTCAGGTCTATATCGGCACGGTCAACGAGCTGCAGGTGCCGAGGTTCCTCCTGCGCGCCATCGAGGACCATCTTGCCCAGTCAGGGGTGACGGTCACCTTCGGCAGGGCGACCTTTGACCCGACGGGTCGCATCCTTCTCCAGAAGGCCCGCTTCAGGCTGGCGTCGTTCACCGAGCCCGTGGCCACGGCTGACGCGATCTTCATCCGCCTGGATCCCATAGCGCTCCTTGAGCGCAGGTTCGAGGCGAGCGAGATACGCGCGACCGGCACCAACCTCTTCATACCGGCGATGCTTTCGGCGTCGGGAAAGGCCGAGAAGCTTATCGAGGACGTTGACGCGGGCTTCTCGATCACTTCCCGGGGCGACGAGTTCTCAGTGGATTATCTCAATTGCCGCCTCGGGGGTGTCTTTGTCTCGGCCCACGGGAAGATCAATGCGGGGACGGTCTCCCGCAATGCCCAACCCGCGGGCAACCTGCCCCTGGCGGAGTTCGTCGCGATGAACTATGTGGCCCTGAGCCGCGAATTCTCCAGGGCCGAGGATCGGATGGCGGGCCTGGACCACGCGGTCCTAACCGGGATCCTCACCCCGTCCGACACGCGAGGCGCGATAGTGGATGCCGAGGTCTTCGCCGACGGCTTCAGGCTGGACGGGCCGAAGCCCATCGAGGCGGGCGCCATCCACGCGACATGCCGCTTCCCTCTCCTCGGCGACACGCCCATGATGACCTCGGCGTCGGGCACGGTGGCGAGCCTAAGGTTCGGGGACCTGGTGTCGGCCTACGGGATACGCGCCTGGGTGCGAGGCGTCCTGAAGATGGACACGCTCTCCTTCGATCCGAAGCAGGCCGAGATCACGCTCGGGGCCGTCTCCTACGATGGCACGACGGCGCAAGCCCCGATCATCCGGCTCAGCCCCGATGGACTGTCCCAGGTCTCGGGGGACGTTTCCGCGCGCTTCTTCGACAGGCCGGTCGCAGTCCGAGCCAAGGTGGACCTGGCCGCCAAGTCGGCCGACGTCGGCTTCGAGGGGCTCCTGGCTCCCGAGTTGATCGAGCCACTCTCCGACCACACCCACGTGAAGATCCGCCGTTTCGCAGACCTGAAGGAACCGATGACCGTCTCGGGGAGCCTCCGCCTGGATCCCGGCTGGAAGCTCGCGGATGCAACGGCGCGCGTGGACACGCGCAACTTCACCTCCTACGGAGTCCGGTTCGACGAGGCGCGGGGACTGGTCACCTTCGACGGAACCCACTTCGCGGCTCGGGATGCTGTCGCGGTAAGCGGCGACAACCTGGCCCTCGGCTCCTACGAGCAGAATTTCAAGACACAGGAATTCCGGTACCTGCTGTCGGGCAGGCTCAGGCCGCTCGAGATCTCTCCCTGGTTCGGGGGCGACTGGTGGACCAACATCTTCAAACCGTTCGAGTTCCCTGTAAGCCCGCCCGACGCCGTGATCGACGTCAGGGGACAATACGCCCGGAACGCGCCATTCTACGTCTTCGGCTACGCCGTCGCCCGGGGCGCCGTGATCAAGGGGGTGCCCTTCGAAACGACGAATGTCCTGCTTTACGTGGACCCCACCGAGTGCCTTGGAATCGACATCAGGGTCAGCCGGGACTCTGGAACGGCCCGGGGCTCGTTCAAGCTTGCGACCGATCCCCAGAAGGGCGGCCTATGGAGCGCGCTCGATCTCGACGCTCAGTCGAGACTCGACCCCGTTCCCCTCGGCCGGCTCCTTCCCCCGGACGGGGCGGCGGCCCTTCAGGCCTTCTCGTTCGAAAAGCCGCCGGAAATAGGCCTGGTCGGACACTTTGACGGTCCGGCCTCCACGGCTGACCGGCACACGGCGCTCCACATGGATGTCCGGTCAGCCGCAGCGCTTCACATCCACGGGGTCGCCTTTGAGCGCGCTTCCTTCAACGTCGAGATCAAGGACGACACGATCGACGTCGGCGAGGTCGACGCGGGGTTCGCGGGGGGCACCGTGACCGGGTCAGCCCGGGTGTCCGGTTCCAACTCCGCGAAGCGGCTCCGCTTCAAGGCTGCCCTGTCCGGCGCAAGCCTCGGGCAGGCCGCCGAGGCCGCCGAGGGCTACGTGGTGTCGGGAAAGCCGGGAAGTTCGACGGCGCTGGAAACGTTCGCGAAGGCCAAGTCCGGCGTCAGGCTCGACCTCAACGCGACTGCGGAGGGCCGGCCGGGCGACCTAGCCTCGTTTGCAGGGGACGGTGACTTTCAGGTCCAGGGATCGAGCCTGGGCGAGCTCGAGCTCCTCGGGGGCCTCTCCAGGGTCCTGAAATTCCCGGAGCTTCGGTTCACCCAGGCCAAATCGGCATTCAGGATCGAGAATGCTTCCCTCAACTTCCCGGACCTGAGCGTGGTGGGTGCAAACTCCATGATCCGTGCCAAGGGGACCTACACGATCGACAGGCGACAGCTCGATTTCTCGGCGAACATCTATCCCTTCATGGAGAGCAAGTCGCTCCTGCAGCTCTTTAACGCCTTGTCGGCCCCGATATCGGCGGTCTTGCGCGTGCGGCTGACCGGGAGCATCGACAAGCCCGCGTGGCGGCTGGCCTACAGCCCGCTCAACCTGCTCAGGGAGGGCGCGCCGAAGCCGGAATACCTGCCAAAGGACGCCGCTCCCGCCCCATTGGCAAATCCCGCTCCCTGACGCACTAAGGGTTGCAGCCGGGGTACCCGCACACCGTAGAAGTGCGTAAACTCCGTGATCCGAAACACATTGCCCCGGATCGGCCTAGGCGCTTAGTTCATTCGGGCCGCATGGACCACGTCAACACATTGCCCCGCCGGTCCTGGATCGAGCGGGTATCGCTCGCGCTCGCCGTGATCCTATTAGGGATTGGCCTGCTTTCCACTTTAGGCTGGTTCCTGCACCTCGACCGCCTGGTTGAGCCGATCGAGCACAAGGCGCCGATCATGTTCAACGAGGGCCTGTGCATCCTGGCGATTGGGGCTGCACTCCTTGGCCGCGAATTGAAGGCACCCAAGGCCGCCTGGGCGGCCTTGGGCGCCGCCGTTGTGGGCGCCATGACCGCAATCGAGGGCATAACCGGGATTGACCTCAAGATAGACGAGCTATTCGCCCGAGACATCCTGCTGGTGGACACCGTCCAGCCCGGACGGGGCTCGGTTATCGCGGCCTGCTGCATCACCACGGCCGGCATTGCCGTCTTTTGGAGGATATCGGAGAAGCGCGCCCGCGAGCGCCTGTTCGCGGAGGCCGTGTCGGGCTCGGTCCTGGCGTCGGTGGGATTCTCGACGATCCTGGGCTATGCCTTCGAGCTGCCGGCCGTCTACAATTGGGGCACGAACACGGCCCTCTCGGTGGGCACTGCAACGGCGCTCCTTGTCGCTGGCCTGGCGCTGCTGGTGCTCGCATGGCGCGAGAGCCTGAAGGACGAGGGCGGTCCCCCGGCGTGGATGCCGATGCCCTTCGTGATCGGGAGTCTCACCCTGTCACTCATCTTTTGGATAGGTCTGCGGGACAGCGAAATGGCGAACATGGATGCGAAGACGGCTGCGGCGGCCGACCAGATTGCGACGAACATCAAATCTGCGGTGGACCAGCAGATGAACATGCTCGATCGGATGGCCCGCAACGGCGCAGACAACCCCGACACCAACCTGGTGGCGTGGCAGACCGACGCGGCGTCGCTTTTCGATGACTCCAAGGAGCTCGGATGCGAGTCGATCTCTCTGATCGACGTGGCCGACTCCAAGCTCACGACACGGTGGGTCTACCCGGCGCAGGAAGGGTCGGTGGCGGTCGGTTTCGACCATGCCTCGGAACCCAGGAGGCGCGAGGCGATCGAGACCGCAAGGGCCAAGAACGGGCCCGAGCTCACCTCCCTTCCCGAGTCCGTTGGCAAGAAGAAGAGCTACGGCTTCGTCATATACTCCCCGATCGGCCGGAGCGGGAGCCCGAGCCACTACGCGGCGGCGGAGTACATATACGCGAGGTTCTTTGCCACCATCTACAAGCAGATGAAGCTCGGCCCCAACTACGAGCTCATTGCAACGGTGGGCCGTACGGAGGTCTACCGGTCGGCGCTCTCGGACAAGCCCGGCAGGGGGATTCTGCGGGAGAAGATCTATCCGAACCTCTTTGACCAGCGGATACGCCTCGGGCTGACCCCGACCGACGAGCTGCTGCTATCCAACAAGCGCTACCTGCCCGAGATGGCACTGGTAGGCGGCCTGGCAATCACGCTCCTGCTGGGTTTCACCCTCCACCTGGCCCGGCGCGCACGGGCCGGGCAGTACCTCTCAGATCTCTCAAACAAGCGCCTTGTTGCCGAGAACGAGGAGCGGCGCCGCATCGAGGCGAGGCTCAAGGTCTCCGACGAGCGCCTGAGGCTCGCGCTCGACTCGACGCAGATCGGTATCTTTGAGTGGAATGTGCCGAAAGGCCACGTCTACTACAGCCCGGGACTCTGGGGGCTCCTCGGCTATGAGCACGCCCGCATGCCCTCGACCCTGGAGGTGTGGCAGTCGCTCATCCACCCGGACGACCTTGCGGTCTACCGCAAGCGGACCGAGTCGCAGCTCAACGGCATCGCATCCTTCATCGACCCCGAGTACCGCGTCCGGGCCCGGACGGGGGACTGGCGCTGGGTGTACATGAGATCGAAGTCCGTCCTTGCGGGACCGAACGGGCGTCCGACCCGAATCATAGGTACCGTCCAGGATATCACCACCCGGCGCGAGTCCGAGCAGGCGCTGCGGGAGAGCCAGGCCGAGGCCCGCAAGCTCTCACTCGTGGCGTCGAAGACGGACAACCTTGTCGTGATTGGCTCGGCCGACGGAAAGATCGAGTGGGTCAATAGCGCCTTCTGCCGCGTGATGGAGTACACGCTTGAGGAGGTCGTCGGGAAGGACCCCGCGACGCTCCTGAGCGGCCCGGACACCGACGCCGCGCAGTCGGACCTGATCCGCGACGAGATCGCCAAGGGCAAGGGGACCAACACCGAGATCATCCACTATTCCAAGTCCGGAAGGAAGTACTACCTCCACCTGGAGGTCCAGGTGGTCCGCAACCAGGCCGGCCAGGTCGAGAACTTCATCGCCATCGAGAACGACATCACCTCGCGGGTCGAGACCGAGAACCAGCTGAGAAGGGCCAAGGCGGAAGCCGACTTTGCCTCCCGCGCAAAGAGCGAGTTCCTGGCATCCATGTCGCACGAGATCCGCACGCCCATGAACGGCGTCATAGGCATGACGAGCATCCTGATGGAGACCTCGCTCACGGCCGAGCAGCGCGACTTCGTGAACACGATCCGGACATCGGGCGAGGCGCTGCTGACGATAATCAACGACATCCTGGATTTTTCGAAGATCGAGTCGGGAAAGATGGAACTCGAGAAGGCTCCCTTCGAGCTGGCCCTATGCGTCGAGGAGGCGCTCGATCTCTTCGCCCCGACGGCGGCGGCGAAGCGGCTGGAGATCGGCTACCATGTCGAGCCTGACGTGCCGCCTTGGATCGTGGGCGACGTAACCCGGCTGAGGCAGATCATCGTGAACCTGGTGAACAACGCCATCAAGTTCACGCCCGCAGGCAGCATCTCGATCCAAGTGCGCAGGATCCCGCTCGACGCTACGGTGCGGGCCACACCGGCGGGAAGGATGCGGCTCGAGATCACCGTGCAGGACACCGGTATCGGCATCCCGCCGGACCGGATCGATCGCCTGTTCAAGGCCTTCAGCCAGGTGGACTCCTCGACCACCCGCAAGTACGGCGGAACCGGGCTCGGCCTGGCGATCTGCCAGCGCCTCTGCCAGCTGATGAACGGCGACATCCGGGTCGAGAGCACGTCGGGAAAAGGATCCACTTTCACGGTCGCAATCATGACGGATGCAGCCCAGCGGCCCGCCGAGATCTCCGCGCCGCCGTTCGCGGGCATCGACCTGAAGGGTTGCCTGGCCCTGTGCGTCGAGGACAACCCGATCACGCGGGCGCGCCTGAGGACCCTCTTCGACCTTCTCGGGGCGACCTGCGCGTTCGCAAACGACTCGGCAGCCGCCGCGGAGATGGCTCCCACCCTCCCCACCCGGCCCGCGATCGTCATCCTGGACCTCCCCGAATTCGAGAGCCAGCGGGCCCTGGACTTGGTGAAGGAGATCAAGTGCCCAAGGCTCGTCCTGTTCAGGCTCGGCCAGACGCCGCCACCTGCGCCAGGGGACGGGTTTCCCTATGCGACGCTTTCAAAGCCGATCAAGACGGTGCCGTTCTACCAGGCCCTTGCCCTCCTCGGCCACCGCACGGGCAGCGGAGGAATCGTTGTCCAGGCCCGCCATGAGGGGCGTCCGATCGCGGAGGAGATTCCCTTGAGCGTCCTCCTCGCCGAGGACAATGCGGTCAACCAAAAGGTCGCGCTCCGGTTCCTGGAGAGAATGGGGTACAACGCCGACGCTGTGGGAAACGGCCTGGAGGCCGTGAACGCTTTCCAGACCCGCAACTACGACCTGGTCCTGATGGACCTTCAAATGCCCGAGATGGACGGGCTCGAGGCAAGCCGGCGCATCCGAAGGACGCTGCCTGCCGAGCGTCAGCCGAAGATCATCGCGCTCACGGCAAACGCGATGCAGGGCGACCGCGAGATCTGCCTCGACGCGGGCATGGACGACTACATCTCAAAGCCCGTGAAGATGCACGAGATCGTGGCGGCAATCAGGCGCCAGTTTCCGAAGGCCAAGGCCGCGCCTACGGCCGCCTCGTGACCCATTGCGAAAGACGGCCGATCTCCGCAGAGTGCGAGGGGTCGGCCGCAAGGTTCCTCGTCTCAAGCGGATCCCTCTCCAAGTCGTAAAAGAGCCACGGCCTGCCAGAGCCGTCGAGCACGAGCTTGCGCTCGGCCGTCCGCAACCCGGCCCACACTCGGTCGCACTGGTCGGGCAGCTCCACGACCGAGGGCATCGATATCCTTGCGACTTTCTCCCGCGGCAGCTCGAAGGGCCCAATTTCGCGCGCCCATCCCAGGGCCAGTCTTGGAAGGTCGAGGAGCGACACGGGCGCCGAATCCTTGCGCGCTCGCCCTGGAACGCGCACCACGAGAGGCACACGGACGCTCTCCTCATGCGGCCATCCCTTGCGAAAGAGGCCATGGGACCCGTGCATGTCCCCGTGGACGGATGTCGCGACAACGTGCGTGTCGCCCGGAAGGGCCCCGATCAGCGCGCCCATGGCCCGGTCCGTGGCCTCGATGTGGGCGTGGTAGCCGCTGAGCTCGCGGCGGGCACGCGCCATGACGGCGGGGTCGTCGGGAACGTTGCCCCGGAGGGAGAGCCGCGCGGGGTCGCGAGGTGCGACGCCCGCGGCAGGTTCATCGTAGGGAGGATGAGGTGCCTCGAGGCTGACGATGGCAAACCAGGGGGAGCGGAGCCCCTCGAGGACCTCGAGCGCACGCCGACAAACCACGTCGCTCTGGTAGCCGGGGAAGCGCACGGGCGCGGGCAGGCGCGTTCCGTGGAGCCAAGGGTCGTTCAGGAGGAATCCGCTCTCGAAGCCCTCCCAGAATCGAAAACCGCCCCGGCTCGCCGGCGGGACGACCATCCTGGCATGCTCCTCTCCCACGAGCCTGGCTTGGCTTTCCCTTCTCGCGAGGTGCCACTTGCCGAAAAACGCCGACTCATATCCCAGGTCGTTCATGTCATGGGCGATCGTCCTTGAGCCGGCCGGCAGGGGATCAAAGTAGTCCCTGATCCCGTTCTCCGGCGAGGGGACGCCCGTGAGGAGTGCGGCACGCGCAAACGGCCCGAACGGATGGGGCGTCACGGCCTCGGTGAATGCAACACCGATCTTGGCCAGCCCGTCCATGAAAGTTGTCCTCGCATCGGCGTCCCCCGCGTAGCCGCAGGCTTGCGCCCGCCACTGCGTGGTCACGATCCATAGGATGTTGGGGGGCATGGTGGGCGCGAACTTCCAGGGGTTGTTAAACCGCGCCCACTACACTAGGTTCGGCCTTCCCGTGCAACCCAGCGTAACAGGCAAGGCCCCTTGGTGGCTATGGCCCACCATCCTTTCGCTCGACGCCCCCATTGTGGTCGTCCTGTGGCAGCGCCTGATCGGAGCCGCTGCCTCGGCGCCGGCGGGAACCCCAGAGATGGCCGTCCTTGGCTGCTCGGTCTGGCTTGCGTACTCGGCGGACCGCTGGATCGAGGGATGGAGGCTCGATCCCGAGACCATAGGGACGCACCGCCACCGGTTCTATCTGCGGTGGCGCTGGCCGATTGCGGCGATATGGGCGGCCGTCCTTGCGCTCGATGTCACGGTTGCGCTCAGGCGGCTGCCGCAGAACGAGTTCCTGGCCGGTGTGCTGGTGTTGATCCCGGTCGCGGCCTACCTGCTCTCGCACCAGCTGGTCCACCGCAACAGCAGCTGGCTGCCCCCTAAGGAGCTCTGCGTGGCCCTGCTCCTGGGTGCGGGCGCCGCGGTGTTTTCGGTTGGCAGGCAGGGCGCGCGTATCGCCCCGGCCGCAGGGCCCCTGGGCCTTTTCGTGCTGCTATGCTTTTCAAACTGCGCCCTGATCTCGGTCTGGGAGCACGAGGTTGACCGCGTCCACGGCCAAACCTCCCTCTCCCACCAGTTCGCGGGCGCCGGCGCCCTGGCGCGCTTGCTGCCGTGGGTAATCTCCGCGGTCTCAGGGCTGGCCTGGGCCGCGGCAGGACGGGGAACCGCATCGGGGTGCGCCGCGGTGAGCGGCGTCCTCCTTGGAGTGGTGGACCTATCGGAGAAAAGGACAGGCCGCGTTCCCGCGCGGGTCCTGGCGGATGTCGCCCTCCTGACCCCCCTCGTTCCCGTCCTCTGGGGCCACGCGTGAAAGCCGAAAAACGGGGTTTCGACAGGCTTGGGCGGTGGTACCGTGCGCTCGAGCTGCTGGCCTTCGGCGGGGACCTCGAGCGGGCGCGCTTCATGCACTTGGGACGGCTCGCCGACAGGAGTGATATACTGCTCCTCGGGGAAGGCGACGGCAGGTGCGCGGAGCGGCTTGCGCGGCTCGCGCCCCGGGCCCGCATCCTTTGCATCGACAAGAGCCCCGGGATGATCGCGCTCGCCTCGGCAAGGATAGCGGGAACGCCGGAGGCCGCGCGCGTTTCTTTCCTGTGCGCGGATGCCCTCTCCTACGAGCCCGAGCCGGGTCGGCACGATGCGGTGGCGACCCTCTTCTTCCTGGACTGCTTCGATGCCCAGGGGGTTGCTGCCATACTGGCCCGCGTCGGCTCGGCCCTGCAGCCGGACGCCCTTTGGCTCATTGCGGACTTCGTGGTGCCGCCCGCGGGGCTCGCCCGCCTGCGCGCCCGCGCTTGGCTGAGCCTCCTCTATGCGTTCTTCCGCCTCGAAACGGGCATCTCGGCAAGGGAGCTGCCCCCTTCGGAGGAGCTTCTCGTACGCGGGGGATGGAGCCCGGTCGAATCCGCCGATCTGCAGCATGGCCTAGTCCGAAGCGCTGTGTTCGCGCGGACTCTTGCCCCTACTGGAGCTCGACCGGCATCTGCATGACCCGGGCCGAAAGGGAATCGATGAGCGAGGCGGTGCGCTGGCCCTGTTTTTCGTCGCCCGTCGTGATCGTCGCAGTCGGCGTGAAATTGCCCAGGAGGACGCAGTAGTCGCTGTTCACCATGACGCCAAGAAGTTCGCCCGACTTGCTGAAGACCAGGTCTCCCCTGGAGGGGGCGAAGTCGCCAAAGAGCCGCTTGAAGATTCGGTTATCGACCCTCACATAGCCGCGGTGCTCCGAGTCGATCTTGAACCCGAGTTCGCCATAGCCGTTTCCTCCCCCGCTTATGAGGACCGCCTCCGGGAACTTGAAGGGGTCCGCCGCCAGCGGGTAGACCTTGGCGCCTAGCGCGGCGACCTGGCGGGCATCCACAGGGACCACCACCACCCTAGGATCAGCTTCCAGGAAATCGATCTCAGAGCCCGTCGACGTGTAGTCTGGCGGGCGGTCGAAACGGACCGATATCTTATCCCAGTCGGAGCCGATCTCGCGGAGCGAGAACGGGGTGTCCTCGACCTCGAGTAGCGCATAGACCTGCTTGCCGTCGGTCGTGAACACGGTCTTCGCCTCGCGCTCCCGGGTGTTCTTTCCAAATAGGCCCTTGCGTGTCGCCGAGAAGGAGGCCGCGACCCGGTTCGCCAGGAAATCGTTAAAGAGCACGTTCGAGGAGATCGGCCTGTTGTCGCGAATCTCCTTGGTGAGCGCACCCGAGCTGACGGCGAGCTGGCCGACCCCCTGCGCCAGCTGGTTGGTCGCCTGCTCGACCCTGACGCGCTCGGTGCGTTCGGCCTGGACCTGCACGGCAAGCTCGGTGGCCTTTGTGGCGAGTTCCTGCTTCTCGCGTTCGCTAAGAGCCACCGCCACCGTCAGGTCGCCGATCTGCTTGCGCGCGTCGGCCTGCGCCTTCTCCAGCGCGGCGAGTGCCTGCTTCTGGCGCTCCGCCTCCGCCTTCTTGTCATCAAGCTCGCGCTGAAGCTGCGCAAGCTCGCTGCGCGTGAGCGAGTTCTCCTGGGTGGCGCTCTGGTACCTCATGTTCAGTTCGGCCTGCGACCGCTGAGTGTCTACCAGCTGCGCGGTGAGTTTCTGGCTCTCGGATTGAACCTGTCCCAGGCTGCGCTCGCGCGCAGCGAGGGTCTGGTCCGCAGACTGCAGCTTCTGCTCGAGGGACTCCCGCGAGAGTTGCTCCTCTGCAAGGGACTGCCTCATCGCCTCGACCAGGTCCTGGTCCTTGGTAACGGCGTTCGCGGAGATTTGGTTGACCGGCGGCTGGCGCGGGCGCGCCGGCTCGGCCCGCTCCCACCGCGTGAGCGCGATGAGGTTCAGGAAAAGAAAGTCTACGATGAAGAGGAGCAGCGTCTTGTTCATAACGCCACGGGCGCCGGGGCCTGCCTCTGCCCCTCAAGGATGAGCCGGCGCTTGAATCCGCGGACATGCCGGATCTTCACCAGTGCGACGCAGATGATGCCGAAGAGGTTCGAGGAGTATGCGGCCAGGAGGTTGGGCTCTATGACCCCGAGCACCTGGAGCACAAGGGCCGCCGCAGTCCCCATCATCCCGACGTAAAGCCCGCTGTCGAAAAGGTTCTCCTCGTTCTCCATGAGCCGGAGCTTCAGGAGCGGCGGGGCGTCCTGGCTCTCGATCTCGCGGATCTTGCGGAGGCAGGCCATGTACATAGCGACCTGGAGGGCGGCGAATACGCCGATGGACACGAGGGTGGAGGTTTCCATGGTTACGGGTGGTGAAGCTTGGGGTTTTTCGGATTGGGTCGCCGTCGTGGCGAGCATCGGGATGACGATTCGAAGGCGGTACTCGGAGGTCGGGGCGGCCTTGAGCAGAAAGGGTTCCGTGGCGACGATCAGGAGCGCCGACATGACGATTGCAAGGATCCCGGCGCGAGCATGCTGCTGGCCGCGCGACTCGGGCCTTAGACCGGCCGGTGCCACGATCCACAGGTCCAGGCCGCGAAGGATAAGGAAAAGGCCCAGGATGTAGCCGGCGTACTTGGCCGAGAGCATGAGGCGCGGGTGCTCCAACACGAGCGCCGCGGCGGCGCCCATGGCCGGCCCGGGCGAGCGGTTCACGGGCACGGCCCTCTGGAGCAGCAGGTTCACGGCGCCCTGCCCGTCGGAGAGCGCCGTTCGGAGGTCCTCGGAACCGGCCTTTCCATAGCGGATCAGGTACGAGGCGACACGGTCCGCGGAATCGGAGAGAAGCGCCGACGTGTAGATATAGGGCAGCTGGTCGGGTGCGACTCGCGCGAGGTGCGCATACTCGCCGACCGTCCTGACGCTGTCCGTGCGCCTAAGGAGCTCGGTCAGCTGCGTCCAGTCGAGGCGGCGCCCCAGCGAGAGGAGGTCCAGGTAGAAGCCCTCGAGGTCTCCAAGCTCGTTGCGCCGCACGGCGGTCTCCGCGAGGGAACGAACCTCGCGCTGCAGCGTCGGCGAAAGGTGCTCGCCCTGGTAGAGGAGCCCGGTGAGCAGAATCAGGGCATCGAGCGGCTGTCCGCCCGCGCGCCCCGCTGGGACGAACCTGCCGGTCACAGCCACATCATGGGTTTTAAGGACCGCCTGCACGCCGAGGGACCCCGAGTTGGAGAGATAGGCGCGCGCGGCCTCGCGGGCACGCTCCGGAATAAGGAACGCCACGACCGGGGTGCTGACTGCAATGGGAACCTTTTGGCGGAGGTTAAAGAGCGGGTCCAGGGCGGGATCCCAGCCGCCCCAGGCGACCAGCGAGGGCTGGCGGGAGGAGAGGTCTGCGAGAGCGCGCTCGAGCGCGGGTGCCCGGGGGTCGCCGATTCCCTTTGCGACTTCCAGGACTAGGACCGCCGGTCCGATCTTCTCGGAGTCCACCAGGTCCCGGCCGAAAGCGGCGACGGTCGGCGTCCCAGCCCCGGCCGAGCCCAGTAGGCCCTTGCTCACCGACTTCAGGCTCACCGGAAGGAGCCAGGCGAGAATCGCAACCAGGGCGCCCACGAAAATGAGCGCGGGTGCCACTGCGGGGATCCTGTGGGCCTCGTTTGAAGGACTCATTCGCTGCTCTGAAGTATTGATTTGCGGGCCCTAAACGGGGCCATCACGCTAGCTAGTATCCACCGACCAATGTCCTTGGAAATTGTTCGATATAACGATCCAGTTTTGCGCAAGAAAGGCGAGAAAATCACCGTTTTTGACGCCGGCTTGGCTGCGCTTGCCGATGTGATGATCGAGACCATGCACGAGGCGGGCGGGATAGGCCTCGCAGCCCAACAGGTCGGCCATGCGGTACAGGTGTGCATCGTGGACCTGCGGGGGACGGAGGCCGAGTTCGACTGGATGCTCGACGGGGCGAAGCCTCCGCTCGAGCTCTTCATGCCCATGGTGGTCGTCAATCCCAAGGTCACCATCGCGAGGAAGACCCCGACGGCTTCCGTCGAGGAGGGATGCCTCTCCTTCCCCGAAATCCGGGGGGAGGTTCCGAGGGCGAGGTCAATCTTGGTGAAATTCCACGACCAGGCGGGCCTCCAGCACACCCTGGAGTGCACCGGGCTTTTTGCTCGGTGCATCCTCCACGAGGTCGACCACCTGAACGGCATCCTCTTCATTGACCGCATGGAGAAGGAGGTCCGGGCGACCGTGGAGGAGGCAGTGAAGGCGCTAGCCAGGCAAACCAAGGCCGCGAAGACGTGAGCATCGCCACCCGCAAAGGGGACACGGGATCGACCAGCCTGCTCTACGGGCAGCGCGTGCCGAAGGCTCATCCCCAGATCGAGGCCGTAGGGGCCTTTGACGAGCTAAACGTCGAAGTGGGCGCAGCACGATTGGCGGCCACGGGAGCCCGGGTACGGAGACTCCTGCTCGAGGTTCAGGGATGCCTTGTGGCGCTCATGGGGGAGGTGTCGTGCGCGGAGCGCGACTCCGGGCGCCACGCCAAGTCGAAGTTCGCGCGCCTGAAGGAGTCCGACCTCGCCCGGCTGGACGAGGAAATCGCGCACCTAGAGTCGAAGGGGCTTAGGCTCGACGGATGGGCGACACCGGGGGCAAACCCCGTCTCGCTTGCATTCGACAGAGCGAGGGTCGCTGCGCGCAGAGCCGAGCGCCGCCTCTGCGCCGTTTCTGCGCGTGGCAGAAGGCTCCGCCCCCTCCTCGTGCAATGGACCAACCGGCTTTCGGATATGCTCTGGCTCCTGGCCCGAGCGGCCGAGCCGCAGGCAAGGCACGGCGGCGCTTGATATCCTCAGCGGTTCGTTCTACATATTGGGCACTATGCCCTTTGCGATCCTGGCCCTTGTCCTAGCCGCCGGCTGGCGCGTGTTCGCGCTCTACGTCCCGGAGCTCAGCAATTTCTCGCCGCTGATGGCGCTGGCCTTCTGCGCGGGGGCCTACACGCGAAATAAGTGGATGTGGTTGGCCCCTTTCGCAGCCCTAATCCTCACGGACCTCTACATCGACCATTACTACGCCGTCGTCTACCACTATCAGTGGAGCCTGTCGGGGGCGGTCCTTAGGACGCTCTGCTTCGGCGCAGGAATAGGGATCGGAGTCGCGATTTCGCGCAGGCGGAACTGGCTTAACCTGCTTGGCGGGGCGCTCGCCTGCTCGTTTCTCTTTTACCTGGTGACGAACACGGCCTCTTGGGTCGGCGACATGGGCTATGCCCACACTGCCGCGGGCTGGTGGCAGGCTGTCACGGTCGGTCACCCGGAGTTCTACCCCACTTTGTTCTTCTTTAGGAACACGCTTGCAAGCGACCTCCTCTTCACGGGGTGCTTCGCCCTGGCCATGGAATACAGCTCGCTGCGCAGGGGCGAGCCGAGCCTCCTGGGGCTAAAGCAGGTCGGCCGCTAGCTCGGCCAGCCTGGAGCGCTCGCCCTTCTTCAGGGTGACATGGGCTGCGACCGCCTGGCCCTTCATCCTGTTGTGGCAATAGACCAGCCCGTTGCTGCGGGAGTCGACGTAGGGGTTGTCGATCTGGGCGGGATCCCCGATCAGGATAATCTTGGAACCCTCCGAGATACGCGTGATGACTGTCTTCACCTCGTGAGGGGTGAGCTGCTGCGCCTCGTCAAGGATGAAGAATCTCCGGGCGATCGAGCGCCCGCGGATGAAGCAGAGGGCCTCGATCTCGACCAGGCCGCTCTTGAGCAGGCGCTCATAGGGCTTCACAAGGGGGGCCTGGGAATGGCCGTTGTGGCCGTTGGCCGAGTGCGCGGAGCTGACGGTCGCGTCCTCGCGTTTCCAGTGCTTCTTCTTAGAGACCTTCTTTGACGCAAACTGGGGCTCCTTCGGCGGCTTGGACGGGATCAGGACCTCGAGCGCGTCATAGTAGGGCTGCAGCCAGGGCTTCATCTTCTCGTCGAGGGTGCCGGGCAAGAAGCCGATGTCCTTGCCGAGGGAGATCACGGGTCGCGATATGGACACGCCATCGTAGCGGGAGTTCTCCTCAAGCGTCTGGTGGAGCGCGCACGCCGTCGTGAGGAGCGTCTTCCCTGTGCCCGCCTTGCCGAAGCAGGTCAGCATGTGGATGCTGTCGTCGAGCAGGGCGTCCATGAGGAACTGCTGTTCCAGGTTGCGGGCCCGGATCGGGATTCCGCCCGGCGCCTTGACGTACTCGGGGATCTTCAGGCGGTGCACCAGTCCGTCCCCGAAATAGCGCGCCGGCATCGTCTTTCCCTCGTCGGAGCGCAGGAGCACGTATTCGTTCAGGTAAAGCGGCTTCGCCGCCTTGGTCTCGAGCTCGAACTTTCCCTCGGAGCAGAAGCGCTGGAGCTCGTAGATCGATAGCGAAATCTCCCGGTAGCTCGCTTCCTCGGCCTCCTCGGGGACCTTGTCGTTGAGGTAATCCTCGGACTCTAGCCCCACGGCGCGGGCCTTCAGCTGAACGTTCACGTCCTTGGTGACCAGCACCGTCGGGGGCGGGTATTGCTCCTGGACATAGAGGGCGGATGCGATGATCCGGTTGTCCTTCTTTGAAAGGTCGGGGAGCACCGCCTTCAGGCGGTCCATCGCGGGGGAGCGCCGGTGAGGCTCAACCAGGTAGGGGTTGATAATGACCGAAAGGGTCCCGCCGTTCGGGAGCTCGACCCCCTCGAGCATCGAGCGTGAGTCGGGAAGGAGCTCCTGGAGTATCCGGTGGACCCTGCGGGCGTTGCGCCCCCGCTCGGTGGACTGCTCCGTCTTTATGGCGTCCAGCTCCTCCAGGACCTCCACCGGTATGGCCAGGTTGTTCTCCTGGAATTTGTAAATCGATTGCGGGTCGTGGATCAGAACATTCGTGTCCAACACGAACGTCTTAACCTTAGCCGTGACCCTGATCCGCGAATTGGGGGCTATTGCCCCGCGCAGGTTTTCCATCGGTTGGTTGGGAGTATCCTGTGAATAACTGAGCACGACATGGACCGATTGTCCATCAAAGAATCGCGGAAGTGTGTTACAAACCCTAGCGGAACCGTCGCTTAGGGGCTACCCCTATGCCTGCTGCACCTCCACACGCCGGCCGCCCTCTGCCGCCGACCTGTAGATCGCCTCGATGATAACCATGTGGTCCCGGCCCAAAGAGCCAGAGATTGGCGTTTCGCGGCCGGTCACGATGCAGGATGTAAAATCATCCATTTGGAGGGATTGCTGGGGAACCTGCGGGTACTCCAGTGAACCCCGGGAGGTGGTGACTTGTATCCCGCGGTAGGCGTAGGCGGGATCGAGCTTAATCCATCCCCTGTCTCCCTCCGCGCGGAAAAAGGCGCTATTGCGGTTGTAGCTGGAGGACGCCTGGCAGGTGACCCCGCCCGGGAACTCCATCGTCCACTCGATCGTCTCCTCGACCTCGTTGAAGAGCTCCGGCCTCTCCTTCGGGAGTTCGCGCGCGGTGATTGCCACGGGCTGCGCCATCGCCGCCCGGCACGCTGCCTGGATAACATAGATGCCTACATCCATGAGGGGGCCGCCCCCGGAAAGCTTCTTCTCTATCCTCCAGGCCCGCTCCCTGAAGATCCAGCTGTGCTCGCCCGTCAGACGGGCGAGCGTCCCGAAATCCTTTTCGCGCGCCAGCCGGTCGAGCTCGATGTGGTTCGGGTCGAACTGGAGCCTGTAGCCAATCGATAGCCGGACATTGGCCCTCTGGCAGGCCGATATCATTGCGTCGCACTCGGCCACGGTGCTGGCCATGGGTTTCTCGCAGATCACGTGCTTGCCTGCCGCGGCCGCCTTCGCGACATGCTCGGCGTGGAGACCGTTCGGAGTCACAACGTAGACGATGTCGATGTCCGGGTTTCCCGCCATCTCGTGCATCGTGTCGTAGCTCCAGATGTTCCTCTCGGGGAAGCCGTAGGTCCTGCTCCAGTGAAGCCCCTTGTCGCGCGATCCGGTGATGACGCCCGCGAACCGGCACAGCTTCGTCTTCCTCAGGGCGGGGCCGAGTTCGCCCCGGGAATACAGGCCCAGGCCCATGAGGGCGACTCCGAGCTTTCGCTCGCCGCCCTTGGTGGCCTCGGCGACCTCGGCTGCCAGGGCGCCCGAAGCACCGCTCCCCAGGATTGCAGCCCCGAGCGTCATCGTGCGGACAAACGTGCGTCGCGAGAGGACGCCTTCATGGAGCTGAGAAATCATGGAGTGGAGAGAGGGCGGTTCGTCCGGTGTGCCTCATGGGTGGGAATATCAGCGAGTGCCCGCTGCCTGGCGGATACGGGATAAAGGAATCGCAAACTCGCGTCGTAATCAAACGTTCGCTGGAAAAGGCCCCGGAGGTCACCCCGGAGCCGGAAAGGCATTCCTGAACGTGAAGGCCTCGCGCGTGGGCCCAAGCCCCGCCATCAACCCAAGACGCTCCTTGCCCTGGTCGACGGTGGGAAGGCTACCAGCGGGAATCCACCAGAGGGCCAGGCTCGGCCCATCCATCTCCTCGAACCACTCCTTCCGCCTCCTGAAGGCCTGGGCGTGGGCGCTCCGGTAAGCGAAATCCCTGAGCGGCTCGATTCCTGTCCAAACCGAGAGGTTCACAATGATCAGCGGATCTTCGAATGCCCTTATATCGGTCGCATTTCCCGATTCGGTCTTCAGGCGCCAAACAAATCCCGGCGAGGCCTCCGCCAGGGCGTTCAAGGAGTCGAGCTGCTCGACGAAGCCCCGCATGACGGGGGCATCAAGGGCCGCCCTGCCGCGCGCGATGTTGATCTGTGCGAGGTGGTGGGGCATCGGCGGCGTCTATACGAGAAGGCCGATCCGCCTGCCGCTCCCGGACGCCTCCACCAGCGCCGCCAGCCTGCGCGCCCGCGTTTCCTCGCGGACGGCGCTCACAACCCACCATGTCGCGGTGCGGCGGTACCCCGGCGGCTGGCTCGTCCAATGGGCCCATGCCGCCGAATTCGATCGGAACTCGTTCTCAAGGCGCTTCGGGAGTTTTTCCGGTCGATTCTCAAAGGAGTAGATTCCCGTCCTCTCCTTTTTGCGTGCGTTGTAGGCCTTGAGGCCCGCGTCCTCCATCCGGCCCTCGCGAATCAGGCGCTTTACATGCCCCACGTTCACCAGGCTCCACGCGCTTCGCGGCCGGCGCGGCGAAAACCGGACCGAGTAGCGAGCGGAATCCACATTGCGGCGGACGCCGTCGATCCATCCAAAGCAGAGGGCCTCATCCAGCGCTTCGGCATAGGTGACTCCGCCCTCTCCCGATTGCTTGGTGTGAAACCCTACCAGGAGCTCTCCGGCCGAGTCGTGGTGCGCCTTCAGCCACCTTTGGAATTCGGAGGCTTTTTTGAAATGGACGGGGGGCGCCGCGGTCATGCGGGAGGGCCTCCAGGGCCCGTGAGCGCATCGATCTCCGGGTCGATCGCAAGACGGAGGACGCGCTGAAGCTCGTTGTCCATGAATCCCAGGGTGTTCGAAACCTCAAGAACACGGATCGGGGGCAGGCCCAGCCCACCGAACCGCTCCTGGATCCACCGCCTGTGGTCGACCTCCATGACGAAGACGACATTCGCCCACTTGAGGTCGGCTGCTCCGATCCTGCGGCGCGCGTTGCTCCGGATGCCCGCGGACCTGACCTCCAGGCGCGGGTCACTGCGGTAGAGCGCCTCGGCAGTCGGACTCCTCCACTGGTTGAGGGAGCAGACGAACAGGACCCTGAGCCGGTCCCGCGAACCCGAGCCCTTCGGGGCGACGTCCATGGGCGGGGCTAGGCCCCCTGGGCCCCTTTCGGTCTAGCCTTCGCATCGGCGGCCGGTCCCTCCGCCACGAGGCGCTTTCCCATGCAGATGACGTCGTCCCGGGCAAAGCCGATCGCCGCATAGAATTTGACCACCTGGGCGTTCGAGGTGCGGATCTGCAGGTTGATCTTGGGGCAGCCCTGGGCTCGCAGCAGCCGTTCTGCCTCCTCCATGAGCCTCCTACCGATCCCCCTCCTGCGCTCGCCCGGGTCCACGGCCAGGTAGTTGATCCACCCCCGGTGGCCCTCATACCCAGCCATGACAGATCCCGCGATTTTTTCGCCACGGATCGCCACAAGGAAAAGGTCCTGCCCCACCTTTAGCTTGCGCGCGATGTCCTGCAACGGGTCGTTGACAGGGCGCAAGAGGTCGCAGCGCCGCCACAGCGACACGACATCCTCCGAATCCTCGGTCCGGAAACGGCGAATCGTGAGGGGGGAACGTGTCGGATCCGGCTTCACACGGGAGGGTATCCTAGCCCGGGGGTCGCGGACGTATCAATCCTGGCGAGTTCGTCCGCGATGTGGTTAACGACCCTGGGGTCGCTGGGCATGAGCGAGTGTAAGGGGCACCAGACGACGCGCTCAGTCACACCTCGGATTCGCGCGCTGGTGGACGGAGCCACCATCAAATCGAGCGGTGTGCGATAGGTGTGAAGGACGAGACCGGAAAGGGCCGCGGTCCCGGCATCCAACTCCCTTAGGAATGCGCTTCCCAGGCGCATCTGGCGGGTTCCGGCTCCGGGGTAAAGGTAGGAGATCCATGTTCCATTGTGGGGACCCGATATTGAGAAGAAGGCCCTCGCCCGGGAAGCCCCGCCACGGACTTGGAGGTAGTGGCGAAGCACCACGGCACCCATGCTAAAGCCGACGAGCGCAAGCGGCGCTTGCCGGGGCACGTTCGCTTCGATGAAGGCATCGATTTTCTTTGAGAGGTCCTGGATCCCCAGCCTGCCATCCCGGGGCTCAAGGGTGGGAGCAAGGCAGGTGTGTCCGCGGGAGTGCAGTGTGGCGCCCATGGTTCGGAATAGGCGGCCCGTGTCCGCAAACCCGTGCACCATGACGACGTTCATACCGGCCCTTACCGGCCTTCGCCCTTGGGACTCGGCATGATGAGGTCCCATTTATTGCCATACAGGTCCTCGAACACGGCGACGGCCCCGTAGGCTTCGTGCCTGGGCTGCTCGTTGAATGTGACCCCCAGGCGCCTCATCTCGCGGTAGTCGCGGCCGAAATCATCCGTGTTCAGGAAGAGGAACACCCGTCCGCCGCCCTGGCGACCGACACAGGAGAGCTCCTCGTCGTTCTTGGCCTTTGCGAGGATGAGCCTCGCGCCCGAGGAGCCCGGGGGCTCAAGGACGACCCACCTCCTGCCCTCGCCGAGAGGGGTGTCCTCGACAAGTATGAAGCGGAGCTTCGTCGTGTAGAAACCGATGGCCTCGTCGTAGTCGCGGACAAGGAGTGAGACTGCGCCGATTGATTGCTTCATGGTTAAGGAGTCCCGCCGAGGGCCATCTGGGTGAGGGCGAGCACGGTGCGCCAGTTCCGGGTCGTCGCGCGCACCTTGAGCTTCCGCTCAAAGTAAGCGTTGTTGATCTTCGTGATGCCGTAGCCGTTAGGGCAAGACAGGTACACGATGTTGCCCACCTGAAAGGCATCCTCCCCGGGACCCAGCGGGAGCTCGGCCCTGTCCATGAGGGGGGCAGCCGCCGGGCCCATCAGGAAAGTCGCATGAAGGTAGGCCGGATCCGCGGATCCGGAGCGCAGAAGCGGATTTGAGTCCGCCACGGCAGCCAGGGCTTCCCCGGTGAGGGCCGCAACAGGGACGTCAAAGCCGCAATTGCTGGCCAGGGCCCGCTCAATGGCCGACGCATGCCGGGCCGGGCCGCCCGCCGGCACACGGCAGACGGCATTCCCGCTCTGGAGGTAGGTCCGGACCTCGCGAAACCCGAGCTTCTCGTAGATCGCCTTGAGCGTGGCCATCTTGAGGGGCCGGGCGCCACCCACATTGACCCCCCGCAGGAGCGTGACGAGCACCGGCATCAGGCTGACCTCTCCGCCACCCGCCCCGCCGCACCATGTGCGCAAACGACGACACGAGTTGTTGCCTTACAAAATCTTGCACAATCGATCGACCTGCGCCCCCGGGGCGCCAGAGGCGTTTCCCCTATGACACAAATCTCAGGAGCCGTGCTTGTAAATCGGAACCTAATAATGCAGTTTAACCCCTCGACCTTGATGAAACAAGCTTCCGCAAGAGCTGTTGTACCCCACGCGCCGATCGCGTGGGAGTGCTGCAAGCTACCCTAGACGATGCCAACTGCGGACACCTTGAATCCTGCGGTTGATACAGCCGCGGCGGACCGGAGGCTATCCGGCGCCTCGCCCTCAGAGCGCGTCGCCTGGGCTTTCAAGGAGTATGGCAACTCGCTGGTCCTGAGCACGAGCTTCGGCGCCCAGGCCGCCGTGATGCTCCATTTGGCGACCCAGGTCTTCCCGGACATACCGGTCGTGTTCGTCGACACGGGCTATCTGTTCCCCGAGACGTACCGCTTTGCCGACGAGCTCACGTCGAGGCTCAAGGTGAACCTGAAGGTGTACCGGGCGACGGAGTCGCCGGCCTGGATTGAGGCGCGCCACGGGAAGCTCTGGGAGCAGGGGGCCGAGGGCCTGGCTCGGTACAACCAGATCGTCAAGGTGTCGCCCATGCAGCGCGCCCTCGCCGAATTGGGAGCGCGGGCCTGGCTGGCCGGCCTGCGCCGAGTGCAGTCAAGCACGCGGGGGCACCTGAACGTGGTCAGCAGCCAGGACGGGCGCACGAAGGTGCTTCCCATCGTGGAATGGACCGACAGGGACGTCTATGCGTACCTGACCCAGCACGGCCTGCCCTACCATCCTCTCTGGGAAAAGGGCTACGTCTCCATCGGCGACGTCCACACTACCCGTCCTCTCTCGGGCGAGATGACACCGGAGGATACCCGATTCTTCGGCTTGAAGCGGGAGTGCGGGCTGCATGACCCCGCAGGCAACATATAAAGAAACGGCCTTTCGAAATGACGCACCTAGACGAACTCGAGTCCCAAAGCATCTATCTGATGAGGGAAGCCTTCCATGGCTTCCAGAAGCCCGCGATGCTCTGGTCCATGGGCAAGGATTCCAATGTCCTGCTATGGCTCGCGAAGAAGGCGTTCTGCGGGCACATGCCCTTCCCGGTCGTCCACATCGACACCACCTACGAGTTTCCCGAGATGTTAGAGTTTCGATCCTGGGCGCAGAAGCACTATGGGTTCGAGCTGACCGTCTGGATCAACAAGGAGGCGCGCGCCCGGGGGATCGGCTACGAGACCACGGACCCCGTCACCGTGACGCACGAGCTGAAGACCGTCGCGCTCCAGCAGTGCCTAGCGGCAAACGGCTACGACGCCCTGATCACCGGGATCCGCCGCGACGAGGACTCGACGCGGGCAAAGGAGCGCTACTTCTCGCCGCGCAACGCCGAGTTCGAATGGGACTACAAGGACCAGCCGCCCGAATTCTGGAATCATTTCACGACCGAGTCAGGCCCTGGCGAGCACGTGCGAGTGCAGCCGCTCCTGGACTGGACCGAGATCGACATCTGGCGCTACCTCGAGCGCGAGAAGGTGCCGCTTCCCGGGATGTACTTCTCCCGCAATGGCGAACGCTACCGCTCACTCGGCTGCATGCCGATCTCAAAGCCGGTGAAGAGCAACGCGAAGACGATCGATGACATCATCGAGGAGCTGAAGGTGACCAAGGTGTCCGAGCGCGCCGGGCGCTCCCAGGACCACCACGAACGCAACGCGATGCAGAAGCTTCGCGCCAAGGGCTTCATGTGATTTCGCCAATGAGCATCCTTTCCGACACCACCCTACCCTCCACATCGCCCACGCCTCCGGCCCGGCAGCCCGCGCCGGAGCGGACTCCGCAGACCGACCATCTCCAGCTGGTCGTCGTCGGCCATGTGGACCACGGCAAGTCGACCCTGATCGGCCGGCTCCTCTTCGACACCCACTCGGTGCCGGACGGAAAGGCAGAACGCATCGAGGCGGCGTGCAAGGCCGAGGGCATGGAATTTGAGTACGCCTTCCTCATGGACGCGCTCCTCGAGGAGCAGGCGCAGAACATCACGATGGACACGACCCGCGTGCCGTTCAGGACGGAGCGCCGCTCGTTCACGATCATCGACGCGCCAGGGCACAAGGAATTCCTCAAGAACATGATCACCGGGGCAGCGAGCGCCGACGCCGCCGTCCTCCTGGTGGACGCCCACGAGGGCCTGCGCGAACAGTCGCGCCGGCATTGCTTCCTGCTCTCGCTGCTAGGCCTGAGGCAGATCGTCGTGGCGGTGAACAAGATGGACCTGGTGGGTTACAAGCCCGAGGTCTTCGAGGCGATTCGCGAGGAGCTCGGGGAATTCCTTGCCAAGCTCGGCGTCGAGCCGGCCCATTTCGTCCCGATCTCGGCAAAGCACGGCGAGGGCCTTCTCAGGCACAGCGACAAGATGAAGTGGTACCATGGGCCGACGCTCGTGGAGGCCCTGGAGCAGTTTCGCGCCACCCCGCCCGCCTCGGGCGGACCTTTGAGGTTGTCCGTACAGGATGTCTACCGCTTCGACGCGCGCAGGATCATCGCGGGCCTGGTGGAATCCGGCAGCGTCTCCGTGGGCGACGCGATCGAGTTCGTCCCGGGGGGCAAGCGCAGCCGGGTCAAGGGGATCGAGACCTGGCCGCAGACCGACCCCGCCCCTCGGGGGCCCGTCGTCGCAGGCAGCGAGGTTGCGATCACGCTCGAGGATGAGCTCTTCGTCGAGCGCGGGCAGATAGGCGCCCAGGCCGACGACAAGCCCTATGAGGCCCGGACCTTCACCGCGCGGGTGTTCTGGATCCACGACATCCCCCTCCGCTCCGGTGAGCTCATTCCGCTTAAGCTCGGCACCCAGCAGGCCGAGGCACGGGTGCTTGGAATCCAGCGCACGCTCGACGCGATCACGCTCGAGACGGGCACCGGCACAACGGGCGAGGTCAAGGTCCACGAGGTGGCCGAGATCCGCCTGAGGGTGCGGAAGCCGATCGCGTTCGATGTCGGGGGCAAGGTACCCGCGCTCGGCCGCTTTGTCCTGATGAGGGGTCGGAGGATCGGCGGCGGTGGCGTCATTGATTCGGTCGTCGACGAGCCGCCGGCCAGCCGGGGCCTGAGCCCCATCAGCCGCTCGGCAATCCTCGGCCACCGGGGGTGCATCGTGTGGATGACGGGCCTATCCGGATCCGGGAAGTCGACCCTCGCACAGGCCCTCGAGCAGCGCCTGCTAAGCTCGGGCATCCTCTCGGCCATCCTGGACGGCGACGTCCTGAGGACCGGCCTAAGCCGCAACCTCGGATTCACCGCCGACGACCGGAGCGAGAACCTCCGTCGCGCGACCGAGCTGGCAATCCACCTGGCCGACGCCGGGGTCGTCGTGATCGCCGCGCTGATCTCGCCGTTCCGGGCCGACCGGGCGCTCGCCGCAGAGCGGGCCAAGGAGCGCGGCGTGCCGTTTGCGGAGATCTACATCAATGCGCCCCTGTCGGAATGCGAGCGCCGAGACCCGAAGCAGCTCTACAAGAAGGCGCGCGCGGGCCAGATCCCGCAGTTCACGGGCATCGACTCCCCCTACGAGGCGCCCCTGGCCCCTGACCTGGAGATTCGCACCGACCGCACGGGCGTGGCCGAATCCGTGGAGCGTCTCGCGGAGATGACCCTTGGCCTGGCGAAACCCTCGGAGCAGACCGGTTCAGGCGCGCACATATGACGCCTGGGACCGTGTATCTGGTGGGAGCGGGTCCCGGGGACCCCGAGCTCATCACCCTCAAGGCCCACCGCGTCCTCGGCCAGGCGGACGCCGTCGTCTATGACCACCTGGTCGACTCGCAGCTTCTTGACCTGGTGCGACCGGAGTGCGAGCGCATCTTCGCGGGCAAGAAGCCAGGCGCCATTTGCCGTCCCCAGACGGAGATCGACGAGACGCTCGTGAGGCTAGCGCTCGAGGGAAAGACCGTGGTGCGCCTGAAGGGCGGCGATCCCTTCATCTTCGGGCGGGGGGGCGAGGAGGCTTCGGCTCTCGCGGCAGCGGGCGTCCCGTTTGAAGTCGTCCCAGGTGTCACTTCGGCGCTTGCCGCCGCAGCCTATTCCGGGATCCCCCTCACCCACCGCCTCCACAGTTCCTCGGTGGTTCTCTTGACCGGCCACGAGGACCCCACCAAACCGGGCGCAACGGTCCGCTGGGAGGATTACGCGAGGCTCAAGGCCACGCTGTGCATCTACATGGGCGTAAAAAATCTTCCCGAGATCGCAAGGCGCCTCGAGGCGGGCGGGCTCGAGGGCTCGACACCCGCGGCGATCGTGGAGTCGGCCACCACGGCGAGCCACAGGAGGATCCTTGGGACGCTCTCGACAATCGCGACGCTCGCCGCGGCCGCGGGCGTCCAGGCGCCCGCGATGCTGGTCATCGGCGAGGTCGCGTCGTTCTCGGAAAAGCTTGCATGGTTTGATCCCGCCCACCCCCTAGCCGGAGTCCGATGAGGATCGCCCTGGTCGACAACGGCTCGGTTGAACCCGCGGCGCACGAGGGCCTGCGCTCGGCGGCACGTGCCATCGGGGCCCGCGCCAACGTGCGCGTGGAGGCGGTTTCGTGGAGGCACAGTGACAGGATCCCTGGGGCAGCCTTGAAGGACGGGCCGGCCCAGACGCTCTCGCCCTGGATCCGGGCGAATGTTTCGGCGGGCGAGCGGGAGTTTCTCATCATCCCGTTCTTCATCAGCGCCCAGGGGGCCATTGGCTCCTCGCTCACGCGGGACCTGGACTCCCTCGGGCTCCAGACCGGCGGGTTCGTGTATTCGGTCACCGACGGCCTTTCCTCCAGCGGCGTGCTGCCGCGGATCATTTCAGAGCGCGTGCGCGCCGTCATTGAAGCCCAGGGCATTAGCCGGCCGGCCGTGATCGTGGCCGACCACGGCGGCCCGTCGAGCGCCTCCGCTGAGATCCGCGACCGGGTCGCCAACGAGGTGAGGGCAGAGCTGGGATCAACCGCGCGCATCCTCGGGGCCGCCTCAATGGAGTCGCCCGTCGGGCCGGAATATGGCTTCAACAAGCCCCTCCTGGAGGAGGCACTTGCCCTTCCGGGCTTCGACTCGGGCGACGTGGTCATTGCCCCCCTGTTTCTCCTTCCCGGACGCCATGCGGGAAAGGGAGGGGACCTAGAGACGATCGCAAGGGTCGCCGAGGCGCGGGCCCCGGGACTTCGCTGCCACTTTGCGGACCTCGTGGGTTCGCACCCGCTGGCAATCGACACCCTGGCGGATGCCCTCAGCAGGGCGATTGGAGCGGGCATCCGCTCATGAGCTCCCCCGCCGAAGCCACCCCCAAGCCCCTTCACAAGAACGAGCGGCTCAAGGCCGAAAGCAATTTCCTGCGCGGCCACGTCCTGCACGACCTCCAGGACACGTCCACGGGAACGATCACCGAGGACAGCGCCCAGATCGCGAAGTTTTCCGGTGTATATGCTCAGGACGACCGGGACCAGCGCGGCGAGAGGCGCCGGGAGGGAAAGGAGAAGGCGTACATCTTCATGGCCCGTGTCCGCGTCCCCGGGGGGGTGTGCACCCCGAAACAGTGGCTCGCGCTTGATGCCCTGGCCGACTCCCATGGCAACCAGACGCTCAAGATCACCAACCGCCAGGCCTTCCAGTTCCACGGGATCTTGAAAGGCAAACTGCGCGAGACCATCAGGGAGGTGAATCGAGCGCTCATGGACACGCTGGCGGCGTGCGGCGACGTTGTGCGCAACGTGATGTGCAACCCCAACCCGCACCTTTCGAGCCTCCACGCCGAGACGCTCGAAATCGCCAAAGCGGTGAGCCAGCACCTTTCGCCGCACACCCGGGCGTACCATGAGCTCTGGATTGACGACGCGCTGGTGGCCGGCGGCGAGCCCGAGGAGGACTCCGAGCCGATCTATGGGAAGACCTACCTGCCGAGGAAGTTCAAGATCGTCTTCGCCATCCCGCCCAGCAACGACGTGGATGTGTTCGCGCATGACCTCGGCTTCATCGCGATCGCCGGGCCGGACGGGCGGCTCGCCGGGTTCGACGTGACGGTCGGTGGCGGCATGGCGATGTCCCATAACCAGGAGGAGACGTTCCCGCGCCTGGCCGACGTGCTCGGGTTCTGCAGGCCCGACCAGGTGGTCGAGGTCGCCGAGAAGGTCGTCACGGTGCAGCGCGACTTTGGGGACAGGACCGACCGCAAGCACGCCCGGTTCAAGTACACGGTCCAGGACCGCGGGCTTGTTTGGATTAGGAACGAGGTGGAGCGACGCCTGGGCTGGGAGCTCCCGGTGCCCCGCAGGTTCGAGTTCACCGACACGGGCGACCGCTACGGATGGACCCAGGGTCCGAACGGGGACGCTCACTTCACGCTTTTCATAGAGAACGGTCGCGTGAAGGGCGCCACCAAGGCGGCCCTCCGCAAGATCGCCCAGGTCCACACGGGCGACTTCCGCCTGACACCCAACCAGCATCTGATGATCGCCAGCGTCACCAAGGAAAACCGGCCCATGATCGAGGAGCTCCTTAGGCAGCACTCTCTTGATTCAGCCCACCAGGCAACAGCGCTGAGGCTTGGCTCGATGGCCTGCGTGGCGCTGCCCACCTGCGGCCTGGCGCTTGCCGAGAGCGAGCGCTACCTGCCGGAACTCGTGACGCAGCTCGAGGGGGAGGTGGATGCCGCCGGCCTCCGCGACGATGCGATCATCATGCGCATGACGGGCTGCCCGAACGGCTGTGGCCGGCCCTTCCTTGCCGAGATCGGCTTTGTGGGACGGGCGCCCGGAAAATACAACGTGTACCTCGGTGCGGCGTTCAACGGCTCAAGGCTCAATTGCCTCTACAGGGAGTCCGTGACCTCGCAGGAGATCGTGCCGATGGTGCGCGCCCTGCTCTGGCGCTATGCCCAGGAACGGCTCCCAGGGGAGCGTTTTGGAGACTTTGCGATCCGGGTCGGTATCGTTTGCCCGACCGGCACGCCGGCGGACTTTCATCCGGACCTGCGCGGCGTCGTGGGGCTCTAGGCGCGGCAAACCCGGAAAATGAAACGGGCCGCCTACCCTAGGCGGCCCGTTCGCTATGCTTGCTTACCCTAATATACCCTAAACGACACGTTCCGTGCTTACTCGGAGACGTATCTCGATCCAATTTAGCGAGACGTTTGCGGGCGAGGTAAGGTTTCAGGCAACATGTAAAATTTTGTAACATATTGTAAAACAATATATTGACCCCGCAAATGGACGTTAGGGGCGCGCCATGACCTCGGAGCCAGGTTTCTTGGGCCTGGGTTCGGTCCAGAGGCGAATCATGTATTCGGCAAGATTCTTCATGCTGATCCGCTTGGTCCCGTAGGCCTTTGCAGCCTCTTTGAAGACAGCCACAACGGCGCTTCTCTCCTCGAAATACCGCCACAGCTCGGAATCGAGCCGTGCCACGGCCGCGGGCATATCAGTTGAGCCCAAAATAATTACGCGAACCTTATTCTGCCAGAACTGTCTTTCCTCGCGATGCTGCTGGACGTAATCGTGCAAGAGTTGCTCGCTCCGGTTCAGACTCATGCCGTCAACGTGCTTCCAGTATTGTAAAAAACAACCGTAAAACCCGCTTTCAGCATGGCATTGCAATTAATAACCATTCGTGGTTATGCTCGCTTACAGAAGATCGGTTAGCTCGCACCCCCCAAACCTATGTGGCCCAAACTTAAAGAACAGCTTCCCGCAGTTATTTTGACCGCCGTTTTGATATCCGGCGCGGCATTTTGGCTGCACACCCAGACGGTCTCTGAAATGGCCGCCAAGCAAGAGGCAGAGCTCGTGCCCCTGCGCGAACAGAACGAAGCGCTCAAGGCTTCCGCCGAGGAAAACAGGCGCAACATCGAGGCGACGAACAAGATGCTCAAGGACGCGATCTCCAAGCGCGAGGCCGACATGTTCAGGACGGACGAGGAGATCCAGAAGCTCAACGGGGAGCGAATGGATGCACTGGCCGAGGCCATAGCCAAGAAAGTGCAGCCCTACAACCCGCTCCCCAAGAGCCCGGAGGAGGCCGAGAAGATGCAGAACGAGCAGGTCGACAAGGTTTCGTCCCGCCTGCAGCTGAAGATTTCACCCATCCTTACCGAAATGGCCAAGGACCAGAACCTGACCCGCCAGTCGATCGAGAAGTACAGCCAGAGGATCTCCGACCAGGTCGGAACCGCATTGACTGGGGAGATGGCCCGCAACCAGAAGCTTAACACGAACCTCATGGAGACGCAGGCAGCCGCGGCGGACGCCCTCAAGCTCAACCATGAGCTGACGGCCCTGTACCTGAGCACCTTCAAGGACCAGGGCATCGTGACGCGCCTACTCATGCTCCCGGCAAACGTCGTGAAGGACGCGGCCAACTTCAGCATCATCACCAGCAGCGACCGCAAGCAGGTCGAGCAGGACCTGATCGTCAAGGAGAACGAGATCGAGAAGCGCCTGAGCGACATTCAGGCTCAGGCTCCCAAGAGCTAAGGGCCCGCCTGGGCGGGCCCGAGTCGGATCGGGAGCAGGGCCGCATCCTGCATCCCGTGGATGATCTTCTTGTCAGGGGGGCAGAACGTGGCGAGCGCCCCCGAGAGGTGCGCCTTGCCCTCGGCCACGAAATAATAGGGGCAGAGCCTCAGGCGTCCGTCGACCTCCCTGGGAGCGTGGGGGGGCGCCGCGTCGTAGAGGCTGTGCCGCACCCGGCGGGGCTTGCGGTAGGCCTGCAGGACATGGAGGTTTTTCGGTGCGAGCTCGAGAGCGCGCTCGACGCCCTGCTGCCACTCCTCCCTCGAGCAGTCGCTTCCCAGGACCACGCTCCGCGCTCCCCAGGCGGTCTCGTGGAAGCCGCTGATCTTGATGATCAGGTCGCGCTCCTTCTGGGTCGCCGCCACCAGGTCCTGCCACGAGCCGAGGGCCCGCCCCGCGGCTCTGGGACCGTCCAGAACCGCGCCCGGGGGCAGCGGGGCCGGGTCCATGACCCAGGTCTGTGGGATGAGGGACTTGAGCAGCTTTAGCGTGCGGCCGTGGAGCGCCTCGGACCAGTAGTCCTGGAGGAGGTGGTGGTGGAAGAGGGCAAACGCGAGCTTCTCCTCCTGGTACGGCCTCATGGGCGGGGCGATCGCCACGTCCCCCGAGGCCCAGGCCTCGAAGATATACTGCGCCGTCGTGATGCTCGGCAGGTCGAAGAGCTCGAAGAACCGGTAGATGATGTCGATCTTCTCGGGATTGCCCTCGACGTCGAAGAACAGGGACCCGCCGAGAGGGAAAAGATCCTCGGGCCTCATGCAGAAGACCCGCAGGCCGGCGATCTGCATCTGCTGCGCTATCCATGCCATCTCAGGCCGGTAGGTGGCCGCCTCGTCGCTCACGACGAGCGCGATCAGGGGGTTGCGGACGTCGGGACGAAGGCCCACCAGCGACGCATAGAAGTTCCGGATCATGGCGTCGTCGGAACCCACGACCCCCTCCTGCTTTCCGTAGAGGCGGTTAAGGAACGCCGTCAGCCCGATGCCTCCCGGAACCGAATCAAGCTCGGTCATCACGAAACCATCGTCGGTCAGGAGGAGGTCCGGACGGAGCACCGTGGGGAACATTCCCCGGTTCTTGGGATCCCGCGCGTGGGCCACGAGGGCCTCGGGCTTGCCTCGGTCGAGGTACTCCGCGACCCAGGGCGCCGTGAGCGGCTTGTTCCTCAGGAGATTCTTGCCCGATACGGAGCGCAGGTAGAGGGCCTCGAGGGCCTGGTGAAACTCAAGGCAGGCCGAGCCTATGGCCTCAAGCTCCCCGGCCTGGGTGCCCAGGATCGGCCACGCCTGGGGCGACAGCCGCCAGGTCTTGTCCTCGAACAGCGACTGTGCCGCAAATGCGGACTTGAGGGTCTCAAACGGGAGTGCGTTCATCAGGAGCCGCGCTAGTCGTCAATCTGGATGTCCTTGTTGCGGTGCCGCGGGCTGCCAGCGCGCAGCCAGGCCGTTATGAAGGGGTCGATCTTGCCGTCGAGGACCCCCTGGGTGTCGCTCGTGCTGTAGCCCGTGCGCAGGTCCTTCACCATCTGGTAGGGCTGCAGGACGTAGCTTCGGATCTGGCTCCCCCAGCCGATCTCGCCCTTCTCCCCGTAGAAGCGCTCCATCTCGCTCCTTTGCTCGTCGAGCTTCTTCTCGTAGAGCCTGGACTTGAGTACACTCATGGCGCTCGCGCGGTTCTTGATCTGTGAGCGCTCATTCTGGCATACGACCACGATGCCGGACGGGATGTGGGTGACGCGCACGGCGGAGTCCGTCGTGTTGACGCCCTGCCCGCCCTTGCCCGAGGACCTGTAGACGTCGACCCGGATCTCCGCCTCGGGGATCTCGATCTCTATTTCCTCGTTTATCTCGGCCACGACGTCCACGGCGCAGAACGAGGTGTGCCGGCGCTTGTTCGAGTCAAAGGGGCTGATGCGAACCAGGCGGTGGACGCCGCGCTCGGCCTTGGCGTAGCCGTATGCGTTCTCGCCCTTGAGGACGAGGGTGGCTTTGGTGATGCCGGCCTGGTCGCCCGACTGCACGTCCTGGACCTCCACCTGGAAGCCGCGCCTCTCGGCCCAGCGGTTGTACATACGGAACAGCATATCCGCCCAGTCGCACGATTCCGTGCCACCGGCGCCGGCCTGGATGGAAAGAAACGCGTTGTTGTGGTCGAATTGCCCGGTGAGGAAGGAGGCGATCTCAAGCTTGTCGAGCTCCTCGGCCATGGCGGCTACGTTTCCCTCGAGCTCCTTCTCATGCGACTCGCGCTCCGCGGGCTCGGAGGCCTCCACAAGCTCCACCATGACGTCGACGTCCTCGACCTTCCGCTGGAACGCGATCACGGGAAGGATCGCGCGCTTCATCGCATTCAATTTTACGATGTGCTTCTGCGCCCGCTCGTTGTTGCCCCAGAACGCCGGGTCGCCCATCTGGGCCTCCAGCGCCTCTATTTCCCGTCGCTTTTGGTCGACGTCAAAGAAACCTCCACAGGTGTCCTGCGCGCTTCTTGATGTTCTCTACGTGGTTCAGGGCTTCGGGTGAGATCATGGATGGAAGGGGCAATAAAACCGTGTAGGGGCCGGACCGCAAGGGGACAGTGGCCGGCAAACGGCGTGGCCGCCTTGCGGCCGCGGTGAAGGCGTTATAGGTTTGGACCCCTTAAAAGCCATGATGACTGAACGCACGCTGGGAAGGGGCGGCCCCAGGGTCTCCTCGATCGGGCTCGGATGCATGGGCATGAGCGAGTTCTATGAGCCGTCGAGGATGGATGATTCGGAGTCGATCCGCGTGATCCACCGCTTCTTGGACGCGGGCGGAAACTTTCTCGACACGGCCGACATGTACGGAAGCGGCCGAAACGAGGAGCTGGTCGGCAGGGCCATCGCGGGCAGGCGGGCGAAGGTCGTGCTCGCCACGAAGTTTGGAAACGTGCGCGGCCCCAAGGGCGAATTCCTGGGCGTGCGGGGAGACTCGGCCTACGTGAGGGAATGCTGCGAGAGGAGCCTCGCCCGGCTGAAGGTTGACGTGATCGACCTCTACTACCAGCACCGCGTCGACCCCAAGGTGCCGATAGAGGAGACCGTGGGCGCCATGGCCGACCTGGTGAAGGCGGGCAAGGTTAGGCACCTGGGCCTCTCGGAGGCGGCTCCGGAGACCCTGCGCCGGGCCGCGTCCGTGCACCCGATCGCGGCGCTTCAGACCGAGTATTCGCTCTGGAGCCGCGACCCCGAGGACGGGATCCTCGAGGCGACCCGCAAGCTCGGCATCGGCTTCGTTGCCTACAGCCCGCTCGGCAGGGGGTTCCTGACCGGGCAGTTCAAGAGCCCCGCGGACCTTCCAGCGGACGACTACCGGCGCAATTCTCCGAGGTTCCAGGGTGAAAACTTCCAGAAGAACCTTGAGCTCGTGCGGCAGGTCGAGTCGGTCGCGCGGGAGAAGGGCTGCTCCGCGAGCCAGCTGGCCCTGGCTTGGGTGCTTGCCCAGGGGGATGACATTGTCCCGATCCCCGGGACAAAGCGCGCCGCGTACCTCGACGAGAACCTCGGGGCGCTCTCGGTGCGCCTGACCCCCGCCGACCTTGGGCGGATCGACGCCGTGGTGCCCGTCGGCCTTGCATCGGGCGAGCGCTACCCGTCGCACAGCATGGCGGCCGTGAACCGCTAGCGCTCGGCCGGTTCCGCGGGCCTAGAGCCCAGGAGCAGCGTCTCCTCGTGGTCGAGGAGCTGCTGGAGCGGCCGGTGCACCTCGTCTATGATCGCCCCGCTCCGCCAGAGCTTGTCGAGGGCGCTGCGCTCGGCCTTTAGCGCCGCGAGCCGGTAGCGATGGCCCGCATGGCGGCGCCTGCCGGCGCTCCTCTGGGTCTCCCCCTCGGCCGTGAGCGCTGCCAGGCGCTGTTCGTATTCGGCGACCACGGAGCCGAGCGCCGCGGCGTGGTCCCCGGCCGTTGCCGTGGGCCCGAGCTCCCGGAGCGCCGAGAGTCCCGCCTCCACCGCGGCCATGCGGGCAAGGCGCTCCTCCCTCGGCCGGTCCTGGTCCTCCTGGATTCCGAGGCGCTTGATCAGCGGCTCGAGGGTGGTGCCCTGGAGGAGGAGCGTCGTCGCGATCACCCCAAATGCCAGGAAGATCACGATGTCGCGCCCGGGGAACGGCGAGCCGTCCTCGAGGAAGATCGGGATCGAGAGGGCCGCGGCCAGGGTCACCGTCCCCCGCATGCCCGCCCAGCTGACGACGAGGACGGAACGCGGCGGCGACGGCTTCTCCCTGCTCCTCACCCAGGGAAGCAGGAACGGAAGGTAGGTCCCCGGGAATACCCACACTATGCGAGCCACCATCGCGGTGCCGGCGACGGCCGCCGTCATGCCGAGCAGGTGCGCGACCGAGAACTGGTGGCTGACAGCGGCAAAGAGGGAGGGGAACTGCAGGCCTAGGAGCACAAAGGCGATGCCGTTGAGCCAGAAAATTACGAGCGACCAGACCCCATAGGCGTTCTGGCGGGTCTCCGCGTCCATGCGGACGGGGTCCCGCCAGCCGGAATAGAGGCCTGCGGCGACAACCCCCAGGATCCCGGATACCCGGAGGTGCTCGGCGAGCAGGTAGGCCGCGTAGGGGGTCATCAGGGAAAGCGTCGTCTCGATCATCGCGTCGCTCGCCTGGAGGTGCCGAAGGAGATCCCTCAGGCGGCCGATGGCATAGCCCACGGCGAGCCCCACAGCGAAGCCGCCGACCGACAGCAGCGAGAATTCCAACGCGGCCTGGCGGAGCGAGAAGGTGCCCGCGACTACGGCGGCCAGCGCAAACTTGAACGCAACGAGGCCGGTGGCGTCGTTCATCAGGCTCTCGCCGTTCAGGATCGTGGTCATGCGCGCGGGGACCCTCAGGTGCTCGGTCGCAGCGTTCACGGCAACGGCGTCCGTGGGGGAGACGATGGCGCCGAGCGCGAAGGCCATCGCGAGCGGAAGGCCCGGGACCAGGGCGTGAGCCACGAGGCCCACGGCCAGGGTGGTGAAGGCCACGAGGCCCACCGCCAGAAGCAGGATCGGGCGCTTGGCCTTCAGGAGCTCCCGGATCGGCATGAGCCAACCGTCCGAGAAGATCAGCGGCGGCAGGAAGCACAGGAAGAAGAACCCGGGGTCTAGCTCGAAGCGGGGGAAGGCCCGGACGTAGGCGAGCGCGACGCCGCCGGCCAGGTAGGTGATCAGCTGCGGCCACGGCATCCACCTGCCGACGACGCTCAGGCCCGCGACAAGGAGGAGCAGCAGGAGCGCGTGTTCAAAAGCTGCCATCTGCTGGGGTGCGTTCGCGCTTCCGCCTTGCCGGAATCAGGTTGCCGCGGGCTCCGCCTTCTTCTTCTTTTTCTCCCAGTACCAGGCGATCCAGATGCAGATCTCGTAGAGCAGGTACAGCGGGATCGCCATGGCGACCTGGGTAACGACCTCCGGGGTCGTGAGGACGGCGCCCAGGATCAGAGAGAGGACCGCCACGTGCCTGCGGTATTTCTTCAGGTGCTCGTGGGTGAGGACCCCGATCTTCACGAGGAAGAGCACGACCAGCGGGAACTGGAACCCGAGGCCCATGCCGAAGATGAACTTGCAGACGAAGTTGATGTATTCCTGCGCACGCCAGTCCTGCGCCGAGAACCCGAGGAGCTCCGAGTACTGGACGGACGCCCGCAGGGCCACCGGCAGGAGCACGAAGTAGGTCGACAGGACGCCGACGATAAAGAGGAAGACCGACCACCCTAGCCAGCTGAAGATCACCTTGCGCTCCTTGAGGTTTAGCGCGGGAAGGATGAAGCCGCCCATGAAGAATATCCAGAAGGGCGAGGACACGGCGAGCGCGGCGAAGAGCGCGACGTGGAAGGCCACCATGAAGGACTCGGCCGGGCTGAAGTTGTGCAGCCTGACCTCCAGCTGCTCGCTTGACTGCGGGTCGGTCTCCATCGAGAGGGTCGCCACCTGCTGGTTGCCCATCGGCGCCGTCCCTACCCTGAACACGACGTGGGGTGCGTCGCCCGGGGGCAGCCCCGGGAACTGCTCCCGGGTGACCTCGTAGGGGCCGAGTCGGGTGTCGCCGATCTGCAGCGTGACGGTCGGCTTCGCCTTCTCGAACATGTGCATGTGCCGCAGGGGCTGCTCGAGCACCTTGACGAGCCACGGGCTCCCCAGGAGGCATGCGACGAGCGCCACCACGATCACGGCGACCGACTTGACGAGCGCGGACCTCAGGTCGCTCAGGTGGCCCCAGAAGGACTTCTTCGGGCCCACATCCTCGACCTCGGCCGCCACTGTTGGAATTTCGTCGGCCACGGTGCTTGGGGACTAGACGCGGAGGACGCCGGCCGCCTTTTCCTCGAGGAAGCTCCTGTAGGTCGATGCGACGCCGTCTCCGAGCCCTATCCTGGCCTTCCAGCCGAGGGCCGAGAGTTTCGAGACGTCCAGGAGCTTGCGGGGCGTGCCGTCGGGCATCGAGGCGTCCCAGAGGATCCGCCCCTTGTAGCCCGTCGCGGCGGCCACCACCTCGGTGAGCTCCCGGATCGTGACGTCTGTGCCCGTGCCCACATTTATCCAGTCCGGAGGGTTACCCTGCGTCAGCAGGAAGGCGCAGGCGTCTGCCAGGTCGTCCACGTGCAGGAACTCCCTTCGCGGGGTCCCCGAGCCCCAGGCCGTCACCTCCGGCGTTCCCGCCTCCTTTGCCTCGTGGAAGCGGCGGATGAGGGCCGGCAGCACGTGTGAATTCTTAGGGTGGTAGTTGTCGCCCGGGCCGTAGAGGTTGGTGGGCATCGCCGAGTGGAAGAGGACCCCGTGCTGCTTGCGGTAATACTGGCAGAGCTTCAGGCCCGCGATCTTGGCGACCGCATAGGCCTCGTTCGTGGGCTCCAGCGGACCCGTGAGGAGGCACTCCTCGGTCATCGGCTGGGGGGCGTGCTTGGGGTAGATGCAGGAGCTCCCAAGGAAGAGGAGGCGCCCCACCCCGGCCCTCCAGGCCCCGTGGACCGCACCGGAGGCGATCGCCAGGTTCTCATGAAGGAACTCCGCCGGGAAGGTGTTGTTGGCATGGATGCCGCCGACCTTCGCGGCGGCGATGATCGCAACGTCGGGTTTCTCGGCCCTCAGGAAGGCCTCGACGGCGGGCTCGCTCGTCAGGTCCAGCTGCGCGCGTGAGCGCAGGATGAGCTCCACGCCGGGCTCGCCCCTGAGGCGCCGGACGAGGGCCGAGCCCACCATTCCACGGTGACCTGCAATGAAGATCCTCGTCACGGAGGCGGCAGCTTGGCGATCTGCGACTCGCGCTTTGCTAGCTCCAGGTCGTGGTCCACCATGATCTTCACTAGCTCCTTGAACCTCACCACCGGCTTCCAGCCGAGCTGGCTCTCCGCCTTGGCGGGGTTGCCAATCAGGAGCTCCACCTCCGCGGGGCGCTCATAGCGCGTGTCGTGCCTGACGTATTTCTCCCAGTCGAGCCCCAGGTGGCCGAAAGCCTCCGCGCAGAAGTCCTTCACGCTGTGGGTCTCGTTGGTGGCCACCACGTAGTCGTCCGGCTTCTCCTGCTGGAGCATGATCCACATCATCTCGACGTATTCCTTCGCGTAGCCCCAGTCGCGCTGCGCGTCCAGGTTTCCGAGGTAGAGGCTCTCCTGCAGGCCCATCTTGATCCGGGAGGCCGCACGGGTGATCTTTCGCGTGACAAAGGTCTCCCCGCGGCGCGGCGACTCGTGGTTGAAGAGGATGCCGTTGCTCGCGTGCAGGTTGTAGCTCTCGCGGTAGTTTACCGTCAGGTAGTAGGCATAGGCCTTCGCGCACCCGTAGGGCGACCGCGGCCAGAACGGGGTCTTCTCCGTCTGGGGCACCTCTTGGACCTTGCCGTACATCTCCGAGGACGATGCCTGGTAATAGCGGACCTTCTTCACGAGGCCGGCCTCGCGGATGGCCTCGAGGATGCGCTGCGCGCCCAGGGCGTCCACGTCCCCGGTGTATTCGGGTATGTCGAACGATACCCTGACGTGGGACTGGGCGCCGAGATTGTAGATCTCGTCGGGCTGGAGCTCGTAGAGGAGCTTCACCATCTGCACGGAGTCCGCCAGGTCCCCGTAGTGCAGGAAGAGCCGGACGCCGTTGACGTGGGGATCGCTGTAAAGGTGGTCGATCCGGCTGGTGTTGAAGGTCGAGGCCCGCCTTATGATCCCGTGCACCTCATAGCCTTTGGACAGCAGGAGCTCGGCTAGATACGAGCCATCCTGGCCTGTAATTCCGGTAATGAGGGCTTTCTTCATGATTTGGGACGGCGATTTAAGCGGAGGGTCGAGCCCCCGGGCAAGCATACAGACGGGCATGGGTGCCGCTCCTCATGGCGCCAGCCGGGACGCGGTCCATGCAAGCTTTGAGACGAGTGCCGTCACCGAGCGCCGCGCGTGCTCTTGGGTGAGGCCCCCGGCCGCGTCAAAGGCCTTCGCGGCACCTGCCAGGTAGCACTGCCCGGGCACGACCAGGCACCCCAGCTTGGACAGGAGCTGCTGGGTGAGGGCAAGCGAGCGGACACCCCCGAAGGGTCCCGGCGAGGCCGAGATGACGGCAGCCACCTTTCCTTCGAAGGGGACCGGCTCAACCCGGCTGCACCAGTCGATGGCGTTCATGAGGAGGGGGGTCGGCTTCGCATTGTACTCGGGCGAGGCGACAAGGAGCCCGTCGTGGGAGGCGACAAGCTCGGCAAGCTTCTTGGCTCCCTGGGGGATCCCCTCGGCATCCTCCAGGTCCCCGTTGTAGAGGGGCATCGCGAGCCCACCCAGGTCGGCAAGAGTCACCTCGCAGCCCGCCAGGCGAGCGGCCTCCACCGCAAACCCGAGGAACTTGCGGTTGAGGGACTCGCGGCGCGCGCTGCCGGAGAAGGCAAGGATGCGGACTGGGGCGGGCATCGGGCGTGGTCCCCTAGCCGAGCGACGCGAGCAACCGCTCAAGCTCCGCGCGCTTGGCCTGCTGCTCGGCAAGCTGCCTGCGCGCGCCCTCGAGGACGGCCGGGGGCGCCTTTGCGACGAACGCCTGGTTTGCCAGCCGTGCCTCGGTGCCGGCGATGTGCTTGGCCAGGGCGTCGATCTCCTTGCGCATGCGGAGCCTCTCAGCCGCCACGTCGACCGTGCTCGCGAGGTCCAGGAAGAGCGTCCCAAGGGTGGTTACGGCGGCCGGGGCACCCTCGACCGACTCGCGGCGCGTGATCTCCGAGGCGCCGGCCATCCGGGCGAGCTTTGCGAGGTTCGCCTCAACCAGGGCCCAGGATGCGTCCCCCGCAATCAGGAAGAACTTCACGTCCCTGCGGCTCGCCAGGTTGTGCTCGGCCTTCAGGGAACGGGCCCGCGAGACGAAGAGCTTCATCTGCTCGACCGAGGCTGCCTGGGCCGGATCCGGCCTGGCTCCCAGCACCCCGAGGGCCGTGGCGCAGGTCGAGGCGTCGTCCAGGATGCTGTCCTGGATCAGGCCGCCCTTGGGCCCGCAGTAACCCAGGAGTGCCCAGAGCTCCTCGGTGATGAACGGGATGACGGGGCTAAGCAGGAGGAGGGTCTGCCTGAGGACCAAATCCTGGATCGCCAGGCAATTGGCCTTGGTGTCGTCGGCCTGGAGCTTGGATTTCGAGACCTCGACGTACCAGTCGCAGAAGTCGTTCCAGAAAAACCCGTAGAGCGCCTGGGTTGCGGCGCTAAACTCAAAGGCGCCGAAACAGCGGTCGACCTCGCGGGTCGTCGTGAGCAGGCGGGCCAGGATCGCGTGGTCGTCGGCGTCGAACCTGGAGGGGTCGATCCGGTCAAGGATCGCCGCCGCCGAGGAGTTGTCCCCGGCGGGCCCGCTCATCTGGCGGAAGCGGCAGGCGTTCCAGAGCTTGTTGCAGAAGTTCTTTCCACCCTCGATCCGCTCATCCTGGAAGCGTATGTCCTGGCCTTGCGGCGCCGTCGAGACGATGCCGAACCTGAGGCCGTCCGCCCCGTACGTCTCGATCAGGTCCACCGGGTCGGGCGAGTTGCCAAGCGACTTGGACATCTTGCGACCCTGGGCGTCCCGGATGATCCCGGTGAAGTAGACATCGCGGAAGGGGATCCGTCGTTCAACAGGCTCGCCGGGCCGCACAAACTCGAGCCCGGCCATGATCATGCGCGCCACCCAGAAGAAGATGATGTCGGGGCCGGTCACGAGCGTGCTGGTCGGGTAGAAGGCGCCGAAGCCTTCGGCCTCCATCGCACCCGGCTCGGGCCATCCGAGGGTCGCGAAGGGCCAGAGCCAGGATGAGGCCCACGTGTCGAGGACGTCGTCCTCCTGGACCCAGTTCTCGGGGTCCTTCGGGCCGTCGATCGAGACGTGTACCTTCGCAGGATCCCTCAAGTCCTCCTCCGTCAGCCGGTCGCGATCGAGCCCCTTGCGGTACCAGACCGGAATCCGGTGCCCCCACCACAGCTGGCGGCTGATGCACCAGTCCTGGATGTTCTCGAGCCAATGGAGATATACCTTGGACCAGCGTTCCGGGTGGAAGCGGATCAGCCCATCGCGCACGACGGCCTTTGCCTCCTCGATCTTTGGGTAACGCAGCCACCACTGCCAAGTGAGGCGGGGTTCGATGGGAACGTCGGCCCTCTCGGAATAACCCACGTTGTTCTGGTACGCTTCCTCGCCCATGAGGGCACCGGAGGCCCTGAGGAGGTCGGCCGCCTTCTTCCTGGCTGCAAACCGCTCCATGCCAGCAAGTTCTACGCCGGCAAGCTCGTTTAGCGTCGCGTCGGCATTGAGGATGTCCAGGACGGGCAGCCCGTGGCGCAGGCCGATCTCGTGGTCCACCTTGTCATGGGCGGGCGTGATCTTGAGCGCGCCCGAGCCGAACTTGGGGTCGACCGCGGGATCCGAGATGATCGCGATCTGGGCGCGGTTGAGGGGCCGCCACACCTTGCGGCCCACCATGCCCGCGTACCTCGGGTCCTCGGGGTGCACCGCGATCGCGACGTCGCCGGGAATCGTCTCGGGCCGGGTGGTGGCCACCTGGACGAACTGCCCCGGCGCGTCCACGAGCTCGTAGCGCACCTTGAAGAGCGTCGCGTTCGTGGGCTTCATGATGACCTCCTCGTCGGAGAGCGCGGTCAAGGAGGCCGGGCACCAGTTCACCATCCGCTTGCCGCGGTAAATGTGCCCCCTCCGGAATAGATCGGTGAAGGTCCCGATGACGGCCCTTGAATACGCAGGGTCCATGGTGAACTGGGTCCGGTCCCAGTCGCAGGACGCGCCCAGCCTCTGGAGCTGCTCGAGGATCTTCCCGCCCTTCTCGCGTCGCCACTCCCATACACGCTTGACGAAGGCCTCGCGGCCGTCGTCGTGCCGGGTCTTTTTCTGCCTGCGGAGCTCGCGCTCGACGACCGTCTGGGTCGCGATTCCAGCGTGGTCCAGGCCCGGGATCCAGAGCGCAGACTTGCCCTCGAGGCGGGCGCGCCGGATCAGTATGTCCTGGAGGGTGTTATTGAGCACGTGGCCCATCGTGAGGACGCCCGTGACGTTGGGCGGCGGCATGACGATGGAGTACGGCGCGCGGCCCGGCTGGGCCCTGCCCGCAAAGGCTCCGGCCTCTAGCCACGCCGCATACCACTTCTTTTCGACCTCTTGCGGCTCATAGCTCTTTGTGATCTCGGGCATGTGGGCCCGCCAGCAAACCGGGAGCCCCCCGCGCAGGCAAGTCCGGGGTGCGCGCCGTCCAGGATTGAATCCCCGCCCCCATGGGGTTCAATGGGTTCTTTACATGGCAAAACCCCCAGACGAGCTCGCACGCTCGATTCTCGTATTTACGCCTGAAACGCGGGGTGCCGACCGGATTGTCGCCTGCAAGGCGTTCCTGAGGGAGGCCATGGCCGACCTTAGGGACCGCCATGACCATGGGGCGTCCGGCCTTGAGGTGGAGAACGGACGGTCGGCCATCATTGACCTTCTGATAGCCAAGCTTTTCGACCACGCGATCGGCCTCTATGCCCGGAGCCGGGGCCCGATGCCTGCAGCCGTGGCAATGATGGCATTGGGAGGCTACGGCCGGAGCGAGCTGGCGCCCTGGAGTGACGTGGATGTCATGTTCCTGTACCCGACCAAGTCAAAGCCGGCGGTGGTGCAGCCGTTCCAAGCCCACTTGACCCAGGAGGTGCTTTACCCGCTCTGGGACTGCGGGCTCAAGGTCGGGCACTCGACCCGCACGGTAGAGGAGGTGTTCGTCCAGGCAAAGAAGGAGATCCAGACCATGACCGCCCTCCTGGAGGCCCGCTATGTGGCCGGTTCCGCGGCCCTCTGCGACTCGTTCCTTCTTGCGTATAGGAACTTCTACACGACCGACGACCCCAAGGGATATATCCTGGCCCGGCTCGAGGACCAGTCCAACCGGCGGTCGAAGTTCGGGGACACGGTGTTCAACCAGGAGCCTGACATCAAGAATGGCGTCGGCGGCCTGCGCGACTACCAGAACACGCTCTGGATGGCCCGGGTGAAGCTCGGGATCAACCGCATGGACGAGTTGGCCCAGGAGGGCCACCTGACGGCGCTCGAGGTGGGGGAATTCGCAAAGGCCTACGATTTCCTGCTCCGGGTCCGCAACGAGCTCCACTTCGAGAGCGTGCGGCCGACCGACATCCTGAACCTGGACTCGCAGGCCCGCGTGGCGCTCAGCCTGGGCTACACCCAGCCCGTGCTGCTCGACCGGGTCGAGCGGTTCATGCAGGACTACTATAAGGCCGCCCAGACCATTTTCCAGACGTCAAAGAACGTGGAGAGTCGGCTCGCGCTTGCGATCGGCAGGAAGTCGAGCGGCGCAAAGGTTCCGATCCGGGAGGCCCTGAAGATAGCCCGCCTGCGCCGTGCCCGGCGGGTGGACGGTTTCGTTGTCCGTGGCCAGGAGCTGGCTGCCGACTCAAAATCCGTGTTTAGGGACGACCCCGTGCGCCTGATGCGTGTGTTTCGCCACTGCCAGCAGCTCGACTGCACCCTCGATTTTAACCTCACCCAGCTGATCCGTGAGTCCCTTCCCCTCATGGAGGGGGTCTTCGAATCGCCGGACGCCGCCCTCACCTTCCGCGCAATCCTCTCCGAGTCGGGCGCCGTGCAGCCGGTCCTTTCCAGGATGCACGAGCTCGGCGTCCTCGGAGCGTACATCCCCGAGTTCAACGCGCTCACCTGCCTAGTGCAGCACGAGTTTTATCATCGCTATACCGCTGATATACATACGCTTAACGCTATCCGGGAGCTCGATCTAATCTTCACCGAGGCGGACCCTATCAAAGTGAAATATCGCTCCGTCGTGCATGAGGTCGAGGACCCCGCGCTCATCTACCTGACCCTACTCCTGCACGACATCGGCAAGGCCGTGGGCATTAAGAATCATTCCGAGTCGGGGGTGCGCCTCGCGATGCCCACGATGAAGCGCCTCGGAGTGTCGGAACGGGGCCAGGCCCTAGTTTCATTTGTTATAAAGAATCATCTCGCGATGGCACGATTCTGGCAGAAGCGGGATGTAGATGACCCTAAGACTTCCTCCAGCTTTGCGGAGCTTGTCGGCGACCAGGAGCGCCTGCGCTTCCTCTATGTACATACCTTCTGCGACGCGCGGGGAACGTCGCCAGAGCTCTGGAACAGCTACAAGGACACTTTACATACAACACTATATAGGAACACGCTCGAGCGCCTGAGGCTTGGCGCCGCAGTCGACGCGAGCTTTGAGGAAAAACGAAAAATGACCGAACAGGAACTTATCGCCAAACGGATACCGGGCATAAGCAACGACGAGATCGCCGCGCACTTCAGCCTGCTCCCAGACCGCTATTTCATCCTCACGGACTCGAGCGAGATCACGCTCCACATCCAGATGGTGAACAAGCTTCTCAAGTCCATCTCCTCGACCGAGTCCGTTGGAACCCTCCGGCCGGTGATTGACTGGAAGGACGACCTAAACCGCTCCCTCACCGTGGTGAACGTCGTCACCTGGGACAGAGCGGGCCTATTCTACAAGCTTGCCGGCGCGTTTAGCGTCGCGGGCCTGAACATCCTGGGGGCGAAGGTCATCTCAAGGACGGACCACATCGCCATCGACACCTTCTACGTGGTCGAGCCCGGGCACGGCGTCGTCCAGAATTCCGCGGCGCAGGAATCCTTCGCGAAGATCATCGAGTCGGCCCTTGTCTCGAGCTCGGACCTGTATCCCGACATCGTTGCCCAGGCCAAGAAGATCGCCTCGACGCGCTATATGTTCAACAAGAGCGGGGAGACGCTCCAGAGCTCCTTCCCGCCGACCGTCGACGTCTACCACGAGATCTCCATGCAGAGGACCATTGTCGAGGTCCAGGCCAGGGACCAGATCGGCCTTCTCTATAGGCTCGCGAAGGTCATTTCGGACTTCGGCTTTGACATCACGTTCGCGCGCATCGGCACCGAGCGCGGGGTCGCAATAGACACCTTCTACATCGAGAGCGCGAACCATGAGTCGGTGGAAGACACCGGCCGGCTGGTAAGGCTGCGCGCCGCGCTCACAGAGGTGATCACGCCCGTGCAGGTCCCGGTTGCGGAAACCGCCTAGGGGCCAAGGGCCCACGGCGGCCGAGCAGGGACCCTCCATAATCCCTTGCGCGGCCCTGCACACCCTGCACGACTTGTGGCATGACCGAAGAAGAGGAATTGGCGGCATTGAACGCCATCTTGTCCCTTGCATCGGGCACCGAGGATCCCGCGGTGGCGACCCGGGAGATTCTGGCGCTTGTGTCACGCTGCTTTGCTCCCAAGAACGCCCTTATAGCCTTCCAGAACCCGGAGAGCGGCAGGCTTGAAATCGAGGCCTCGGTGGGACTGCCCCCGGACGCGGAACCCACGTTTTCACCCGGCCAGGGCGTGCCGGGATGGGTGGCGTGGCACGCCAAGCCCCTGCTGGTGCCGGATTCCCCCGCGGACCTCCGGAGCCGGCCCATGGTGAAGGGGACCCGCAGCGAGATGGCGGCTCCGATCCTGCTGCCCAACGGACAAGTCCTGGGCGTGGTCGCGCTTGAGCACGACTTGGTCGGCAGGTATGCGGAGCTGGACCTCGCCCACCTGGTCAGGGTTGCGGAGTCGTCGGCCCTGGTCCTCAACCGCCTTTGGGAACTGCGCCACCTCCGGGGAAAGGCCCGCCAGCTGGAGGCCCTGATCGCGACGGGGCAGGCCCTGGTGGGCAAGCTCGAGCAGCGGGAGCTCTTCGACACGCTCACGCGGGACGCCCTTGCAATGATGCAGGCCAAGGCCTGCGCGTTCTTCACGTATGACCCGGCGACGACGAGCCTAAGGCTAGCATCGTACCGGGGCTCCCCGGAGACGCTGACCCCGGAGGGCGACCTTCCCGTGCACCTGTGTCTTTCCGCCTCCGCCGTGCGCACCCGCAAGGCGGTCTCCTTCGCCGACATCCAGTCTCCCGAGTTCCATGACCTTCAGGACCTCCCCAGGGACCCGGAGCTCCGCTCGGTCATCGCCACGCCGATGCTCTTCGAGGGCGACGTGATGGGGGTTCTCATCTGCTTCACCGACCGGAAGAGGGTGTTCGACAATGACGAGAAGCGCCTCTGCAGCGCCCTAGCGAGCCTGGGCGCCGTGGCGCTCCAGAATTCCAGGCTCTACTCCCGTGTCTTCATGAGCGAGGAGTCGCTGCGCAAGAACGAGCGCCTCACGACGCTCGGGCTCCTTGCGGCCGAAATCGCGCACGAGATCCGCAACCCGCTCACGGTGATCAAGCTCCTCCACGGCGGAATGGGCCTCGACTTTGCGGAGGGGGACCCCCGCCGCACGGACGTGCGCGTGATCGGCGAAAAGCTCGACCAGCTTGAGTCGATCGTGACGCGGGTTCTCAACTTCGCAAAGGCGCCGACGAGCCTCCATGCACGCCACCAGGTCGCGGAGATCGTAGCGGACACGCTCGTCCTGATGCGCCTGAAGCTTGCGCAAAACAACATACGGATCGCCTACGAGCCCCCGGCCCGGCCCGTGGTGGTCGAGGGGCACAAGGGCCAGCTCCAGCAGGTGCTCCTAAACCTGCTGATCAATTCGATGCAGGCGATGCCCAACGGCGGCGAGATCACGCTCAGGCTATCGGCGGAGGCGAGGGACTCGGGGGGCGTGGCCGTGCTCGACGTCTCAGACACCGGCCTGGGCATACCCGACGCGATCAGGGAGCGGATATTCGACTCTTTCCTCACGGGGCGCCACGACGGGACGGGTCTTGGCCTCGCGATCGCGAAACGGGTGCTCCAGGGCCACAATGGCGACATCCATCTCGTGGGGACAAGCCCGGCGGGCACGACCTTTCGCGTCACCATGCCGCTGGCAAGGGCCTAGCAGGGAACGCCTACTCCTCAAGCTCGACGTTCCAGTAGGCGATATCGAGGAAGTCCTTCCACATCTCGCGGTGCTGGGTCCCGAGCACCATGGAGATGACCGGACGCCATTTCGGGCGCGAGGGCTTTCGTATCAGGCGCATGCCCGCCTCGTGCGGGAGGCGGTTCGCCTTGCGGGAATTGCACTTGATGCACGAGCAGACAATGTTCTCCCAGGTCGTCTTCCCGCCGTAGTCGCGGGGGATCACGTGGTCCAGGTTCAGTTGTTCCCTCGGCAGCACGCGCGCGCAGTACTGGCACGAGTTCTTGTCCCGCTCGAACACGTTGTTGCGCGTGAGCTTGAGCTCCTTGCAGGGGAGCTTGTCGAAAAAGGTGAGCAGGATCACCCGGGGCAGGCGTATCGTGCGGGTCGGCGTGTGCACCATCTCGAGCTCCACCGCGGTCGGGTGGTCCGCAGAGAAGTCGATCCAATCCATCATCGAGAACATCCTGAAATCGTCCTGCTGTTGGTGGACGACGTGAGCGTGGCCCCGGGCCAGGAGTCCGAATGCGCGCCGTGCGCCGATGACATTAACCGCCTGCCATAGGCGATTTAGGACAAGCACCGGCTGATCTAGGGCTGCCTCCATACGGAATATCGAATTAGGGGTGCGCCGCCCCGCCTGTCAAGCGGCGCCCAAAAACATTAAGAAAACATTAAATTCCCTGCCCTAGTTGGCGTTCACCCGTCGGTTACGACCGCTTGGAACATGTCTTTCTTGCCGGTTGGTACGGCACTTGCATCGTCCACACCGCCCGGGGGCTGCTTTATTTTCCCGAAACAATCCCCACACAAACCCGCTCAATGTCCCTTAAATCGATCGTATTCGGCCGTGAAAAATCCCTCACGGACAAGAACCTCTTCCACAGCATCTCCCTGATAGCGCTCTTCGCGT